>ERZ778026.946-NODE-946-length-40292-cov-100.424112_pt1 | contig 40292 bp, 40 predicted proteins | sample MGYA00375756_ERZ778026 | MGnify/ENA primary metagenome ERZ778026 (study PRJEB29350, sample SAMN05389820) | bioreactor metagenome | isolation source: Ammonium sulfate bioreactor | place: South Africa: University of Cape Town | collected 2014-02-18 ... | reverse complement strand
AATCCGAAATCTTTTCTTTTGTATTATGCGAAATGATGAATGTTATCATTTTTTAACCGAAATATTTGTCATTAAGTAACGAATATTATGTGTAAACCTTATCTATCAAATTATTGACTCGTCAGTAGTAAATGATAGGTTTCTCTCTCACTATCATCATTCAAAAATTGAAGTCTCACAAAAAATCTGATATTCTTATTAATATTTTGCATTACCAAAGTGGAATACTTACTCAAATCTTGCACTATGACAGATAAAAATGCAAAATAAATTCTGTTAAATCTTGATTCATAGTGGCCGAGTGTATCCAAATGGATACATCACTCCATTCTGTATAAAAAGCAACTTTTAGTTTTGAAGAGCAAAGTTCTCTTATCTTCATCAACTATAAGCAATAAAAAGTTGCAAAATCATTTTTTTACTCTCTGTATTCTGGTAGCCGATGGGAAAGGGTCAAGGCACCCCTCAAGATGGATTTCCAACTTAAAATGATCCGTTTGAGCTGAAACTTTTAGGAACATATAGTCTTAGTGAGAAACTCTTCTGGTAAAATTTTCAAATCAATCCGACCAACCCTTCTGGATTTATAGCGATAGAATCGTTATAACTCGACTATCAGGGCAGACATAAAACTGGGGGTGGTTTTAAAATAGAGCTAGCCTATGGATCTAAATTTTGTCCAAACGGAATTTCTGTGTTTCATCTGATTGATTTTTTATAAGTCGTTTATAAGCGGTTAGTGATTGATGGCCTCTCAGAAACCATGATAAGAGACTTTTTGGGATAGTAAATTTCAATTTTCACCTCTCGATAAAAATCAAAAAAAAGTTATTTTTTTGAATATTTTATGTTATGCATAAAAAAAGCATGAAGTATCAAAAGTGACCCAATTTTGATTATGATAATTGGTAGATGATTGATAATTAGCCGAAATGTGACTTACTTCATGCTCAGAAAAATTCTATTTCATTGCTTTTTTCATTATTCTTAAAATAAAAAAATTTTAAGTTCAAAAATTTGTATCAGATGATAAGGACACCGTGAACATATTTTTGGTATAAGTCGGGTAAATTTAACTCTATTTTGGAAAATCACTATATATTCTCAAAGAGTATTTCAAGGCGCATCTTTTTATGAAAAATATTTTTGCACTTTACTCGAGCAAAGTTCATGTCATTTCGTTTGTCTTTCAATTAAAAATAAGGTCAAAAAGAAAATATAATTATAGATTTGTTTCATGCCTCATTTCAAGCGTTGTCATGCTGAAATCTTGTTTCTATTGCTATTGATCTTGAATCATTAATGACGTTAAAAGAATATTTATAAGTGTATACTTTTTGAAAATATCGTGCTGTTTGCCAGTGTGTTTTGTTGTAGCAACATCTCGCTTATCATAGAATTGTACGACATCTATTTTCAAACAAATTTATTAGAGCAATATATAGGCCAGGTAAACTTCTCATCATCATCATCATTTTATTTTGTTTTTTTTTATCTTTTTCTAAATGACAAATGAACATTCAACGATCGAACATATTCATCTTAGCAATTTTTTTTATCTTTGCACTGGTTGAACTTTGATTTCTCATTTCTTTTTATCTCTCGGACATTTTCAGGTCTTGCACCTTTATAAAAACACACACCTCTCATCAATTCCTACTTCCGAATTCGTAAGAAGTGCGATGGTTTTCGTTCTTTTTCTACAAATACGTCAGAGATCTATTTATTTTATTTTCGTGCGTCATCAAAATGAATTATGTAGGAAGTTGAAAAAGGTCTTCGTATGCCGAACTATACCATCATCACAGTCAATTTGACGTCAAACTAGTCATCGATTAATCAGATTGAGTATTTGAACTTGATGTTATAAATAACTGTATGAAACATTTTCTCCGGTTATTTTTTGCTCTCAAACGAACGCATACTTTTCTTTCTTTTTTTGCTTTTTCTTTTGCGTCGTTCGTATTTCAACTCTTTTTTCAAATACTACTAGACATTGAGAAAGAAAAAAACATATTTAAACATACAAAAAAAGTACGATGCAGGTGTGTGTGTACGTACGTTTCTTCTCCGGTTTAGTTGTATATGTCACGAGGTTGTGCAAGACGAGCGAAAGAGAAAAAAATAGTATGGCGTGACATAATGATCGAAAACTGATTGGCAATATATTCCTTAACTCTTGCCAATTGTTAAATCATAAGAAAAAAAAACGGAAATATACTTTGTAGATAGCGGTGAGATGGCCAATCCTCGACCTGAATCACTGATCATACCTTCGGGTGTTTTCGATGAAATCAATAGACAATCGAAACGAAATTCTGTGACAATCTATGGACATTCGTCATCGTCATCGATTGACAGTTCAAGTAGTAAACAACTAAAATTAGACGAACGAAATTCTTCTCCGCAAACGCTTCACACAACGACGACAACCTCGTCGACAACAACCGACAGTGATTTCGAAAGTGACCAAGACGACAGTCTTCAATCTCAAGATCAATTAAAAAATGATCCGAACTATTCCAATCATATCAAACGACGTATCAAACGTTTTAATAAACTTTTCAAATCTGAAATTCCCGATGCAATGCCGACTTTGATTGATTCATATGTTTGTGCTTATCAAGGAGACATATTATTGCAAGGCAAAATGTACATAACCGATCGTTATCTTTGTTTTCATTCTCGTATAATTAATTATGTCACAAAACATGTTTATCGTTGGGAACAAATCAATAATGTGACAAAAGAACGTGTTGCTTTTATTTTTCCAACTGCAATCGGTATTCAATTGAAACCATCGGGCAAAAAAATCATCTACGCATCGTTTATTCAACGAGATCAAGCTTTTGACAAGATTAATTTGATTTGGACGAGATCTTTCAATGGGTATTATGTTGAAAATGATGATGATGATGATGGTATGGGTCAAGGTGGAACACTGAAAGCAACGAATGTGAATGAAAGAACCAATTATCCGAATTCCTACGATTTCAACAATCAAACCGAACAGGATGTATTAAAAATGTGTTGGAAGTCATCTCAAAAACGGCCAACTTCACTGCAACGAAAGAGTAGCGATGAAAAACAATCATCGAAGAAATCTGACAAACGATCATCATCGAAATTGCGCGAACAAAATCGAAAAGAAACTAACGACAAGAATAATAATAGTCAAACAACGAGAAATTCGAGATATACAAAAAATGACTTGAAAACAGTGGATAAAACGACAAGTAAATAGATTTAATGTGTTTTTCGATCGTCAATATGATTTGTTTGTAGGAAATCATTCGAGAACAAATCAACGTTCTCAAAGTCGTCATCGAACATCATCTCGTATCGATGATAATTCACCATCGATCACTGCATCTCCTCCAATTATCAGCCCATCCGTATCGACACACACAAATTCATCGAATATTCTAAATCAAATTTTCTCAATTCTCAATCAGATATATCAATCTTTGTCATTATACGTGCCATCACATCCCATTAAATCAGCTCTTATTATTCTCTTAATTTTAACATTATTATTCTTGCATTCATTCTATTTAATTAAATTAGCTTTTCGAATTGAAAATCGTCTACAATCATTGCATCATATATGGCCATCATCATCATCACCAGTAGTCAATTCAAATCAACTATGATATTCGGATTTGTGATTTTATTCGTTGATATCTATCCGTCCAAATTTATGTTATTGTTTCGGTTGTTTTCATCGGTGAGATATCTATTCAATTGAAGATTGAATTCTTGAATAGATGAACAGTTGTTTTAATCTTCATTTTCCTTATATTTGTGCCTCGGCTTCGCTTTCTTTTTATTATTATTTCATTCATACATTCATGATTGTTCTTAACCAGTAGTAAATATATGGACTCATCGAGAAAGAAAAACGAAACTGTAACAGATATACATATATTTAGTGGATGTATTTGCAATATACAAATCTAATGAATAGATATATTCAATCAAAAACAAACGTAATCCGAACACAAAGAGAAAGAAAGGAAGTGACAGTTTCGGTTGAATGGATACGTATATAGATAGATATATGTGTATGTAGATATGAAATAGACAAGCACAGGTATTCTACTGTTACCAAATAGAGATAAACAAGAACAATCATAAAGAAAACAAAGAAATATATCTTGATTTTTGTTGTTGTATGTTGCTTTCTCCTTCTTCTAGCTTCGATATGGATGATGTCTGACTTGAGGAATAACATTTGACCGTTGAACAAGTTGAGCTGGTTGTTGAGCGACAACACCAGGACCAGCAGCCGATTGTTGCGCTGCATTCGATGTTGCATTGATCATTTGATAAGCAGCACCTGCTGCTTGACCAGGTGCAGCAGTTATTTGATAGGCAATTTGCTGTTGTTGTTGTTGTTGCTGCTGGTGTTGTGCTTGAGCTGATTGTTGTGCTGCACCATTATGTAGAACGGGACCGGATGAATAGATTACCGGAGCACCTGTTGTTGTCACTGATCCTGAAGCTGCAGTTGGAGCTGCTTGAGCAAGTACATAACTTTGACCACCCGCTTGATAGATAGCTTGACCACCAGTTGAAGTATAGTAAACTTGTTGTGGAATACCAGCTTGTGTAGCATATTGAATCTAGAAACGGACAAAAGCAACAATAATTATTTAACGAAAGACAAAAGAAAATCTTCTAATTTTTTACTTGAGGCATTAAACCGAGCTGTTGTTGTTGTTGTTGTTGTGCTTGAGCTATTGCTGCATAATAGAGATTATTTGCATTAGCACCATTCATTGCCTGCTGTTGTTGTTGTTGCTGCTGCTGCTGCTGTTGTTGAGGAGTGTAAGCATGTTGATATTGTTGTTGTTGTTGAAGAGCAGCAGCAGTTGCTGACGCAGCACTTTGCTTTTGAGGTGAAATAATAGGTTGTGTTGATTGTGGTTGCATTGCAGTGGCTGCTGACTGTTGTATAACTGATGGCGAACTGGCTAATGTACCATTCGTATTATTTCCGTTAGCTGATTGTTGACTTATATAGGCTAAAAAGGAAATATTTTTTTATTATTGAAGAACAAAAAACGAAGCTAACCTTGTGCAGAAGTTGTTGATGGTAAACCTTGTTGTTGAGCATAGTTTGCCGGTACTTGAATATATTGTGTTGGTGCTGCTTGAATTGTTGGTTGACCAGCATACTGATAGACAACTTGTTGTGGTTGTCCGCCGACCATTGCCATAGGAAGCCGAGCTGCTGCAGTTGGTTGACCAGCAGCATTTAGAGCAATAAATTGTTGTTGTTGTTGTTGTTGTTGTGAAAGTTGTGCTTGTGTTTGTGATTGTAGCGCTGCTGCTGCACTTGCAGCCGTTGGAGCTTGACCAAGTAAAGCATAACCACCATTTGCTGTTCGGACGAGTGTATAACCAGGTGGAATACCATTGAGTAAACTCTGTTGTTGTTGTTGTTGCTGCTGCTGTTGAGCAGCTGCTACGGCTGCTAATTGAGCAGCTTGTTGTTGTTGTTGAACAAGTGCTTGCATTTGTGCAGCATAAAGTGCTGGCTGTTGAATTGCTTGACCAGCATGTGTAGCGAAAGCAAGAGGATTAACAGCTGTGGCTGCTGTTGGAAAACCACGAAGTGCATCAATTGGAATACCTGAAATGATCGAAAATAAAAAAAGAATAATGAAATCGTTAGGAGATTTTCTGTTACCTCCATAGATGACTTGACCGCCGAGACCGTTTGGAAGACCACCAACAGCATACAAACCACCTGATGCTGCTCGAATAACATTACTTGCTGGAAGTGCACCGAGAAGACCGCCTTGTCGATAGGCAGCTTGAAGTGTAGCAGCTGAATGACCGAGAGGTAATGTCGTTGCAACACCTGCTATAGTATTTGGACTGGTTGATTCTGTTGATGATGAACGTGGTGGAGGTGGAGGAGGAGGTGGTGGTAGCACTGCAGCACTCAACAATAGTTCATTGGTATTGGCATTATTAGTTGATAAATCATTAGCTGGCGATGATGTTGCTGAAGGATGTTCGTTGGATGTTGATGGTGAGGAAGACGATGGTCCCGTTCCATTTGTCACTGGTGCATTTACATTATCTGATGTCGTTGTTTCTCCATTGACATTTGATTGAGATACTTGTTCGATTGGTGGTGCCGGTGGCGGCGGTGGTGGTGGTTCTTCTTCATAAACATGTTCGAGTGCACGAGTTGCTGCTTCTGCTAATTCGATATTTTCTTTTAATTTATTCTGTAACAATGGATCATCACTTAAAGCAATCGCTCTCAACGTATCAGTATCTAACACATTCGATTCACTATTTGATTCTTCGAAACTTATCGGCCATTGACTTCCATCTTGAATGAGACTAACAATCGCATAAGGTAGACAATGATGAGGTCGTTTCACAGCCTCTCGTCCTTCGAATTCATAGAGAAATATCTGTGATTGATCAAATTGCTTTTCAAGATCATCGGTATCCTTTGGCGTTATAACTGAACAATGACTTGTAAATTGAGGTGTCGGCGCAATTGGCTGTAGTTTCGGTCCTTTTCTTACCAAAGCTGCCGTTTGTTTTCCTTCGACAATCTATAATAATTTATATTCACCAACAACTTTTTTTGTTTTTCTCGTTCGATGAATTAACTTACTTTAAAAATAATCATTTTAATCGCAACATTTCCTTCCCATGTACGTCGTACACTTGCATGTCGAATGCAAACATCCGCATATTTACAAACATATATGCCATATTTACTATGTCCTAAAACAACACATTCACATTTAGAAACAACAGAATGACTACGCACAATATCAAAATTCAAATAAATCTCTTCGATCAGAAGAAAGAAAATATACATATTACATCAAAAGACATAGGCGGAGGGGACAAGCTCGAAATTCACGTTGTTGTTGTTGTTTGTTCTTGATCAGTCATAATAACACGAATAACTAATATGAAAAGATTCTACATCGATTTCAAAGATCAAAATCGAACACAAAGGCCCATGCAAATATACATAAGAAAGAGAAAAAGACAACATGCAAGCAAAAAATTGAATCAATTTATGGTTAGTAGATATATCTATGTGCATAAGTAGACGAATCTCAAGATTAGTAGAAAATATCTAATTCTGCTTTCTTTTATACAACGAAAGAATAATATAAACAGACAAGTGAAAATAGATCGACGATTTGTGCTTTTGAAAAAAAAAGAATACTTACAAATGAGAGAATTATTCTTTAAAAACTGATTGTGGTTAATAGAATAAAAAAGTAAATGTATAGTCACACCAATGACAAAGTTGAATTTATGCTCGTATTTTTCTCTTATAGGTAAATCTTAATCAATCGAATATATTTACCTAGAACATTGAACGATGTTTCCGTACATTGATAACCATTTTGACAGATCTCATTGATTTGTTGTTCATTATCAATCAAAAATCCGTAGTGTTCATCGAATTCCGTTCGATTTCCAGCTGATGCCTTTTCGAATTTCTTTCGTATGACTAAAAGAAAAACAAATATTTCAATTAATTACTTCTTTCAAACAAAAAAAAACCAAAGAAAAGCAAAGATCAAGCAAGCATTAGACACCAACGAAGTAAACAGTTAAAGTAAAAAAAAAACCGAAATCAGAATCATTTCGAATATTATTCCTCGTAATAAACAGAAAAACGATATTCTTCGGAGCAAAATCATGCTTGTTTGACACGTATGTACAGAATATGTGAAGTAAGAAACTCTCTCGGAACAATATTCATGCAAAATAACCTAGCAGAAAATCAAGAGAATTAGTTTTTTGTCTTGCTTGAATTTCTCATGCAATTTACTTGCATTGAATGAGAAGAAACGTTCGATTTGACAAGTGACAAAAAAAATCGAGAAGCATGCAAAGAATAATAGTTTTAAAAAAAAAATAGTAAAATGATTAGATTAGTATTCAACAACGAAAATAAAAAAATAGGATTTTCTGTTATATAAATATATATATGTGTGTGTTTTTATTAACCGACCAATTTCGGAGATTTATCTGTCAAGATTGTGAAACTAGAAAAATACTTTTTTTAGGTTGGTTTTTTTTTCGAATTCGAGCGAAATGACGGACGATTTTTTGAATAATTCTCAAGTGAAAGATAAAAACAAGAAGATCTTTACCGAAAAAATCATCAGTCAATTGTGTATTGACGATTAATTCGACTTTGATTGGTTTCCAAGTGATCGAACGTTGTTCAAGAAAATTCTGTCGAATAACGGAATAGATTTGATTTTCGATTGTGGAATTCGGACTGATGTCGACAAGCATTTCTAAAATAACACATCGAATTGATGTTCGACAACAAATCGATTTACTCAGCGGTATTTGAACGGATTTATCTGTTTCACCATTGACATTTGTTTCATTTTCATCAGTCATTGTGTTAGCTACAATTGTAGAAATGATTGGAAACAGAAAAAGAAAAGTGCGTCTGTCATTTGTATCCGACTTGAACCAATCTTATTCGAGACGATCGAGTCGTCGCCACATGTTCAAAAGTTCGAATGGCGCTGTTTTGTTTTTTCCTTTTCTCTATTTTGAATAGACAGTTAAGCACGATGGATTTATTGAAACGAAAATTAAGTTTTAGCGGAAAGAAAAAGGAGAAAAAACCGAATCAATGGCAAGATGATGAAAAAGCTGTTCGAACAGGAACACGAGCTTTTCATGTGAAAGTAAACGCGACTTGTCTTTGGACTTGAAAAACAATTGTCGTTTCAGTATCTCGGATGTATTGAAGTTCAAGATTCTCGAAGTGTGAATATTTGTGAACAAGCAATTCAAAGTCTTTTAAATGAAAAAAGTCAACATATGAAAGCGAGTTTACTCGTATCCGCTGATGCACTTCGCGTCGTTGATGAGAATAAGAAAGTAAAAACGGAGTTGACTCTATGAACACTAATCTTGCATTGATTCGAAAGGGCTTAATTGTTGATCAAACGATCGAAAAAGTCTCGTTCTGTGCTCCGGATCGTTTTCATGAAAAAGGTTTTGCGTATATTTGTCGAGATGGTGCTACACGACGATGGCTTTGCCATGGTTTTCTCACAACCAAAGAAACCGTACGATAATCGAATCTGTAAAGAAAATCTCATCGATCGACGACTTTCTTCTTAGGGTGAACGTTTGAGTTATGCAGTTGGTTGTGCATTTCAAATTTGTCTTGAACGAAAACAAAAACGTGATCGTGATTGTCAACTAAACGGAAATCGAACATCACTCACACGGTTCGGTTCATTTCGTTCGGTTTCATTAACTGAACGGATCATCGATCCTCAAAGTGCACTGATTGCTGGTCTGTTGATTTAGTTGTTGAGATTCTTAACTGTTTTTTGTTGTTATTCAATAGAACCTGTTCCATTGACACCATCAATTCAGAAAAACAGTTTTATCGAACGACCGAGACCGAAAGGATCCTATGCCGAGAATTTGAAACGACACACATCATTTCATCAATTATTTTCAACGAAAACAAGTATATTAACACTCTTGTTTATTCAAAAAATTGCGAAAATTTTCTCTCTCTCTACTAGTTTCCGAAGAAGAAAATAAATTCTATCAAACCAACGCGGCTTTTCATTCGACTTCGATTATCAGTGAAAATCTAACAGCTAGTTTATATTCTCTCAATTCTCCTTCGATTCATTCCAATCAAACATCGCCTGATTCGATCAATGAAACATTCAATCCATTCGCTGTTCACTCATCATTTAAACGAAGTACGAATCCATTCGATGATTTTAGTCATTGATCAATTTCTTTCATTGTTTGTTTTTATCTTATTGAAAAATATTCGAAATACGCCTATGCAAAGCATTTTTTTACTTTCGAAAATATACATCGGATTAGTTTCGTATTTGCTCTTTTCATTTTTGTGTTTTTTTTTCTTGAAATTATAAATAAAGAAAAGAAAAACATCAATCTTTATACGTGACAACAATGAAACACTGATCGAATCAAGGCAGAGAGAGAGACAGAGAAAGAAGAAATAATCCCAAGACGATACAGATATATGTGTACATATGTATATATATTTATATAGATTTTTGGAGACATTTTCGAAAATTTTTAGAGAGAAAAATCATATGTGGACAACAAAAATAAGAAGAAGAGAAAAAGAGAGAAAAAATATAAGAAAGATAGTTCTATTCCGATGTATGAATGAGAGCCAATTGATTGATTTACCAATCAGCTTCACCATTTGCTTTACTAAATACATAATCATGTCCTTCGAGATGCATGACACCGCTCTTCAAATTAAATCGCCATTTATTTTTCGTACGAGTGATCTTAAAAATTCAACAAATTTAACTTTTTTATTTAGAAAAAACGTTCGATTTCACTTTATCGTATTGGCACAAGACGATATTTTCGGTTTCGAATAATTTCTCTGGCTCATCATCGCTAACATCATCATCCGAACAAAGTGGATTTGGGTCTTCTCGACCTTCTTCATTGATATCGTCATCGTCATCATCATCCATATCATCCTGAGCATCATTCTAAACGAAAATTCAATTCATTGGATTGAAAACTAAACTCGAAACTTTACTCCATCAACTTCACTATCATCGTCATCGTCGTCTTCATCACCCATCTAAATTAACAAACAGAAAAGTTTTCTTTTTTTTTGATTCGATTCGAATTACCGGTGGGCCTGTACCATCGACTTGCAAACAAATTTCAATAGTCTTTTTTGATTTTTTCTTTCGACTTAATTCATCGATAGCTCCATCTAATTGACCCGGTGCTTTCATTGCACCATTTCCAATATTCGTTGGAGTCTATTGAAACGAGAGAAAAAAACAAAGATTCGAAGATTTTTTTCTAATTTTCATACTGGATAACTCAGTCGAGGAAATTGTGTTTGTCCTTGACTGTTAAGTGATGACATTGCCGTTGCTGACTGTGTTGGAATAAATGACGATTGGTACATTTGATTGGGTTTTTGAGCAACACTCGTAGCTGATTTGTTATTTGTTGCATCACCGGTTGCTGAACGTCCATGTTGTCGAGTTAAAGCTTGATCTACAGCTGATACTTGTACAGGTTCTAATGCTCGTGAATGACTTAACTTGTCTAGCCACGTCTAGTGATAGAAAAGAAAAACAAAGCCGTTTATTTGTTGTCTCTCTCGGGGAGTTTTTATTTTTTTGGAGGGGGGGGGATATTACTTTTTCAAGCTCTTTTGATGTTTGATCATCATAACCTTCTTGTCGCAGTGCTTCTCTCACATTTTTACAAACATCTTTAATAATCTCTTCGTAGAGCTTTTTCTAAAGAAATAAATTCAAATGAAATTTAATTTTTTTTCCCACAAATATCTCGATGGAATATTTGGGCTATTTTTTATTCAAAGGCTTACAGCATCAGTTGAATTTGAAGCCATTGGTTATGCGAATGTTTTTATTTTTGGTGAGACTCGTTTACAAAAATTGCAAGTGAGTCTAACGAAATTTCCCAGCAGAAATGTTCCTTTTATACTCGTGCTCTCCCCCTATATACACAACGAAGTTTACGGCTAGAATCAGCGGCTAACTCCAAGCGCCACATGCAATCATAAAAATCAAGCATAGAACACGCTCGGAACGGTATTTTAGTTTGATTTCTATTGGTTATTATGAAGAATAAGAAACGAAAGAAGAAAAAATAAAATAATAAATGTCCATATATATGTTGTTAGATAATAATCTGGATTAAAAAGCTTTCTTTTGAAATCAAAATATTAATCGAAAATGGAATCATTAAGTGATCTACGTTCGATGATCGAACAAACATTGACAATGATCATCACACCAGATCAACAATTAATCGAAAAGGGTCAAACACAATTGCAAGCTTTGGAATTATTGGATACGTATACACTTGCATTGACTGAAATTGCTGTTGATAATACACGAGATATTAGTATTCGACAATTAGCTGGAGTTTTACTTCGAAAATATGTTAGTAAACATTGGACAAGAGACACGGAACATTTCGTTGAACCTGAAGTATCCGAACAAGTAGAAAACCGGAAAAAAATCCATCGAAAACTTTTGAAAATAAGATAAATTTCGTTTTAGATTAAAATTCAAATACGTCGTATACTTCCTCATGGTTTACATGAACCTAATCATCGACTTCGTGTCGGCCTTGCTTGTGTTATATCAGCTGTTGCTGAATGGGATTGTCCAGAATCTTGGCCAGAATTATTACCCTTTCTCATTGAATCATTAAAATCAACAAATAAATCTCTTATTCATGGTTCAATTCGTGTTCTCACAGAAATTGTTCGTGATCTCGATGATCGACAAATACCCTACGTACTTCCTTTACTTCTACCTGAAATGTATCGTCTAATGATTTCCAATGAATTCAATCTACGTATTCGTACGCGTGCTATCAGTATTTTCACTTTACTTGTTTCACTTGTTCATGATATCAATGAACATGATCGAATCATTTCAGTTGGCTACATTCTTCCGTATCTATCACATTATTGTGAAGCATTCAAACGATTTTTGACGGCACCTGATTCGTCATTAGTATCGGATACAGGCTGTCGAATTGAAACTATTCGTGCATTGACATTATTATTTAAAAGTTTTCCAAAATTAATGCAACAAAACGCGGCTGATCTTCTACAATCGGTTTGGACTTGTTTGACATCGAATACGGAAAATTATGTGGCAACTGTTGTATATAAACACGGCGAAATGGATGCATCAGTCGATTCTGATGGTCAGTTTGTTTGTTTTTTTTTGGATGCTTCTAATCGAAATCGATTTATTTTCTAGGTGAAACATTAAGTTTCGAATGTTTAATCTACAGTTTATTTGAGTTCGTTCAAGTTCTTATGGATGTTTCAACGTATAAAAATTCTGTGAAATCATCGATGGAAGAATTATGTTATTATTTAATTTTGTGTATGCAAATAACCGAAGAAGAAGTAGAAGAAAAAAAAACGGAATAAGATTAGAATTTTGTAAAAAAAATGCTTCTAGTATGAATCGTGGTCGAAAAACGTCGCACGTTATGTCGAAGATGAAAGTGATGATTCATTTTCTCATTCTGTCAGATTATCAGCTTTGGAATTACTTCTTGTAAGAATCCATCGGATTGAATATAAACATTGAATTCGATTTGTATTCTAGTCGATAACAAGTGAATTCAAAAAAGAAGCTGGCATTGGACTTTGGAAAGCTGTTCAGTAAGATTGAAATCAAAGTTTGAATGAGTTGTAGCCAATTTCTCTAATTAGTCGTCATTTATCTCATGCTGAAGCATTGAAAACTCATAATTCTTCTCGTTGGTAAGTTCAAATGAGCAAATTTTCCCGTTTTGATTTTATTGATCCTTTCAGGTGGAAATTACATGAGGCTTGTTTATTAGCAATGGGTCGTTGTAAACAATTGCTCAACGATATGTTAGAAACTGGTTATGTAAAAATCGATCTCGATGCATTCGTTCGACAAGTACCATTAGCTGATTTGTCTCAATTCGGTAGATGAATGTGAATTTCGTTTTGCAAATGTAAAAATCAATGATTTTCAATTAGATCATCCGTATTTGGTTTGCCAAGCGGCACTTTTCGCTGGTCGATTTTCTCGTTCGTTGAGTGCTGAAGTGAATCGAATGTAGGCAAAACGAAACGATCGATGACTTGAAGATAAAGCCATTTGATTTCAGATTTTTGGATGGTATTTGTCAATTATTAGAACAAGCTCAACATCCAATTATCAATCTTTCATCTCTACGAGCATTTTACTAGTATAAAAATCAAAAAAGAAGCTTTTTCTTTTGAATAAAAAAAGAATTCTTCTTTGAAATAGTTATTGTGAAGAAGTTGGTGTTGATCAAACGAATGATATCGTTGCGTATCTTCCTCGTATATTCGAAGGAATCTTAGCTACAATGAGTCGAATACCACAAGCTGCTTACATTTGGCCATTAGAATCTCTTGCTATTCTAATCAGTGTTGACGAACAGTTCGTTTCAACGATTGAAAATCGTCTATCACCGTTAGCTATTGAATTATTCGTTAATTACATTCAAGATCCATTGATCAATGGCGAAACAACAGCGATTCTTAAAGGTCTTGTTCATAATAAACAAGTTTCGAATTTAATTCAAGAACGACTTATTCCACTCGTACAATCAATTGTCGATACCAATCCGGCTACATCGAATTTGCCACGTATTGCACCGAGTCTTGCATTTTCAGTTTTGGATCTCTTAACAACTGTTCTTCGTTCGTTAAATCCACCGATCAATCGAAATCTTTTCCATGAAACATTTCCAATTGTTATACATTTGTTGTTAACAAGTGATGATCAACAGATTTTAATCAATGGTGGCGAATGTCTATGCGCATTTTTATCGTGTGTATCGACGGATTTATTTGCTTGGACCGATCCGAAAACAAACATATCCAGTATTGAATATATTCTTCAAGTTTTAGCGAAATTTCTCGATCCAAAAACTCCAGAAAATTGTTGTACATTTGTTGGAAAATTAATTCGAGGTTTTATCAGAGAAATTAATAAGGCTAATCAACCAAGTTTACTTGGAGAAACTCTAGGACAAATATTAAAAGCTGTTCTAGCTAAACTGCAAAGTACATTTTTCGATGAATTCATCAAATCACGATCGTTTTTTTATTTTTGTTTTCAAGGTTCGACTGTTCTCAGTGTTCAACAAAGTTTAATCGTTGTCTTTGCTCATTTAATTCAAAATAATCTTAGCGATGTTGTGAATTTTCTCACATCAACACCTGGTCCACAAGGTACCAGTGCGTTTGATTTCGTTATGCACGAATGGGTGACAAAACAACATCTATTCTCAGGTCCTTATGACATTAAAGTCAGGTAAATTAAAAGAAAACAAATCTCGTTTTTGCTTTTTTCATTAAAGAATTCGTTCGTATTGAATATAGTATTATTGCTCTAACTGGTCTTTTGGAATATTCGATGACAAATAACGATACACGTTTTCAAACATTAATCGTTCCAGGTGATCAAATCATCTATCATCAAGCAGGTCAAGCTATTTCTCATCGAACACGATCGAGAACTTCGAAACAGCCCGAACAATGGACACGTGTGCCGTTAGTTGTGAAATTATTCAAGATTCTCGTTCTCGAATTACAAAATCAGATAAATACACGTAAAGAATTCGAAGAAGATTGTGATTTCGATGACGATGATGACGATGACGACGACGATGGTGAGAACGATGAAAATCTCAATTCAGAACTCGATAATCCACAATTAAACTCATTGAAATCATCCGATGATGAAACAGCAAAATATTTAGAACGCTACGATAATCTCTTAGACGATGTATTCGATTTCGAATTCTTTCAAGAAAAAGATCCCGATGCATTCAATGATCCATTAATGCAAGTTGATCTACTCGATTATTTAAAAGAACGTTTACGTTTATTTGCTACACATGCTTGGTTTGCCATATTTCAACAGCATTTAAATGCTATCGAACGAAATGCTTTACAAAAAATAGCAGTACTTCCACCATCATCATCATCTTAGATTAGAACAAAATGAAACAGTGAGTTTATTATTCATTCCAGCTTTGTGTATTTTTTGTATTATATTATTTAACAAAACAAAAAATAGATTGACATATATATATATATAATGTATTGAAGAATTCAATTCATCGGTAGATTTTCTTTGTTTTTTTTATTTCCAGAAATATGGATGAATACAGAAACGATAAATTAGTAAATAAATTAACTCCAAGATTTCGACGACACTTATTATACTAACACCAATCCATAGACCTAGAAAAATAAAAGAAAAGGAAAAATAAACTCATCTTCTCATCAAAGTAATCGATTTTTTTTTGTTTTTTTACTTGTTTGACCTCCGATACTCGAAATTAAATCTACCCATGTGTAGACAGGCGATTCACGGAGAATTTCAGTTGCATGAGCACTAGCCGAGATTTCAAGAGCAACAATGTTATCATCGAGACCAGTCGAAAGAGGACCTGAAGGATAGACGTCGGTAGAATTGAGATCGGCAAGATATTTTTGTCTATTATGAAAATGTTCTTTTACACGGTAATAAACTTTATCTTTTGCTTGAATATTTGGATAGGATGCGTATGATGATTGTACTGAATATTGAATGATTTCACATTCAGGTAGACATTCCGAACATAATTCCGTCGAATCTAGAAAGATGCGAATATGATTAGATGAGAATCGAGTACTATTGGCTTAATTGTAGTTTACTGAAAATTGCATGTGTTCGTAGGCAATAACAGTCAATTGGACATACGCTAATATTTGATGTTTGATGTTTATTATTATTAAAATATTGATAGAAAACAACGAATCGTGGATCAATGCATTCACATTCTCGTACGATGTATTGATGCTCGCAGATTTTATAGCATAATGCTTGAGTATATCGAATCTGTTGATTAGAAAAGATGTATTTCATATCTTCGGTTAGATCTTGTCGACATTGTTGCATAAACGACATGACACGAGGAAGAAAGGTAATTTTTGTATATCTATCAGGTCCAATAAAGAGACTCGTCTGAGATAAGATCGGTATTTCATGTTTTCGATGAATAAATATTCTCATTGCCGCACGATTGTCCAAATATTGATTGTATGTTTTTTGTTGAAGATAAAATTCAAAGAAAACTTGATATTTTTCATCGCCATTATCATTATTATTGAGAAACCAATCTGGTCTCGTATCGTTAATTATTTCTTTTCGAACATGTAGATCATTATCGAATGTATAACAAAATCCATAGTTCGGATGAAACATTTGTCGTAGTTTTCGATTACATTTTCGTTTGTTAAACAGACATGTAATGAGAATATCATCTAACTGAAAACCCCACTTAACAAACGGATGTTTTTGTCCGCTGACTTGATCGCCAAGAATTCGTTCCATGTATACATTAACGGCTTTGAGATAGTTTTGTTCGTCATCAGTTGAAGATGTTGAAGTATTTGAATTTGGCGATGGTGTTTTTTTACCAGTATTTAAAAATCCATCGTCTCTTAATGGAACGATATTGCAGAAAGTAATCGCAGGAAAAAATTGAGGATCCTGTTCGGATTGAATAGTAAGATGAATTTTTGTTGGTTGTATTCGATAATTACTGATAACGATTTTGGTGAAACAGATCATGAGAATGAAAAATATCCAAAAACAATATCCCCAGAAAAGACTTGTGATGAATGTTTTCGCTCGGCCAATTCGCCGAATGCCACTCGCAGGAGAATTTATAAACCATCGTGTAAGATTAGTTTCTCTTGTCGACATTTTTAAGAAAAAATAAAAATGAATAAGAAGAAAATTCTTTTGGGCTCTTGTTTTTATTAAAATAAAAAGTGCATTTCTTTCATCAATCATCAACTATTTTTAATAAATATCTAGTTTTTCAGATATTGATTTTAAAAGAAATGTCTACAACTCATTTTCAAGCACCGGTTGTTATCGATAATAAAGATGGTTGGGGACCAACTGAAGACACGTTTCAATATAAAGACATGCCTTACCAACCCTATTCCAAAAGTGATCAATTAGGCAAAGTACGTCCTTTTTCATACTTGTCGTTCAATATTTAGTTTTCTATTTATCACAGGTTGCTGATTGGACAGGCACACTCTATGCTGACAAACGACCGAACAGTAAATAGGAAAATGAAAGGAAAGTTTGCGATTGAAATGAAATCTTTCAGATCGATATCGTTCGCAATATGGTGTTGGTGTTGGAATGTATCAATATATTCATGAAGATGATGAAAATACATTTCAATTGGTCGATTCAAGTCGATTGCCGAAACCAGCTTATCAACGTCGACCGCGTTTTCAACCGAATGTAAACGAAAAGAGTCATTGAAACGAAAACAAATCCTTTTCTTTGTCTAGCGTTTTCGACCACAACAAAATGCGAATAATCGTTTTCCTCAAATGCAGAAAACACTTGGTGGTTCGCAGAAAAAATCAAAAACAATGAAAAATTTAGAAATGTAAAAATCATCATCATTGATTGACGAAAACAATGTTCAATAAAACGTTAAAACCTATTTTCAGGGATCAAATGAGACAAATGCGAAAATGGCAAAAACAATTCGGAAATCGAACTGATCCTCGTCAGCATGTAAAAACATTTTGTTTGTTTTTTTCTACGTTCAAATAAGAAAACAACTTGATGTCTTTATTTTAAAAAGCAGCAAGCCAAACAACGTGAACCATCCGTACGTATTCGTGACGATTGGCACGTCATTGAAGAAATTCCATTCAGTAGTTTATTGAAATTAAGTCTACCATATGTTAATGAACCTGAAGAATTGTAAATTCAATTAGATTTTGATTTTATTTCAAATCAAAACTGATCATTTTAGGAGCGTTTGGGGTTCATTAGAATATTATGATAAACGATATGATCGTACAACAACAAAGACTGAAAGAAAATTAGCTATTGTCAATCGTTTAATACATAAAGTTACAACTACAAAAGATCCGGTTATTCGACAAGTTCGAAATTGATTTTTTCAGAGAATTTTAATTGAATTTCTATTCTTCTTCTTCTTCTTCTAAAAAGATTTGTAAAAGTCATGGAAATGTTTTTGCAACCGACGCTATCATTTCAACATTAATGTGTTGTACACGATCGGTTTATCCGTGGGATATCGTTGTTGATGTAAGCAGATTGAATGACCGCGAAACAACTAATTTTTTTTCTCTGTTTGTCATTTGTAGAAAATTGGTTCACGATTATTTTTTGATAAACGTGAAGATTCAACAATCGGTATAAAATATTACAAACTATGATAGATTTTGAATTAATTTTGTTGTTGTTGTAGATACTTTGACGGTCAATGAAACTGCTAATGAACCACCACCAGAAGATGGAACAATCGATTCAGCAAAGAATTTAGGTGTCGAAGCTGTCTATATCAATCATACTTTTGCACAACAAGTTCTTAAAATGGTAAATTTGAAGATGTTTTGTTTTTTATTCAAAATAAGTTTTGTGTTCAGGGCGATGAACGATACGAATTTTCGAATCCAAATCCGTTTATTCAACCTGATGAAGAAAGCGAAGCCTCATCGGTTGCTTATCGTTATCGTTCATGGGATTTAGGCAATAATCAACGAATTGTCATTCGATGTGAACAAGATTGTGTTCAAGTCGGACCTAATGGTGAAGAACAATTCGTCAATATCAAAGCTTTGAATGAATGGAATCCCAAAGTAGAACATCAATCGAACACTCCGTCAATTCAAATCATTTGCATTTTGTTTTCAGGCTGTCGGTGGTCTCGACTGGCGAAGCAAACTAGATATGCAGCGTGGCGCTGTTCTAGCTGCTGAACTACGTAATAACGGATTTAAATTAGCTAAATGGACAACATGTTCGATTTTGGCTGGTTCGGATCAAATCAAATTTGGTTATGTTTCGCGACAAAACTTCAAAGATTCAACGCGTCACACAATTCTCGGTATGCAGAATTTCAAACCTCAAGAATTTGCAACACAAATGGCTTTGAATATGGACAATGGATGGGGCATTGTTCGAGGTATGTGCGTAAGATTTGTCGAAATAAATACAAATTTCTCGTTTTGTTAAGCATTGGTCGATATTTTTATGAGTAAACGCGATGGAAAATATCTAATTGTCAAAGATCCAATGAAGGTAAAATGAAAACAAACATCATTTGTATTTATTCGAATTAAATTAAAATCGATTTTCATTTCTTTTCTAGCCAATTCTTCGAGTAAGATAATTGAAGAAATGAATTTTCAATTTCGAGCTTTCTTTTGTTTTCCCATAAATCTCATTTTAGATCTACAATATTCCAGAGAATTCATTTGATAGTGACGAAGAATCGAGTGACGATGAGAATGATGAGCAAGATCAAGATCAAGAACAGAAATAAAGAAAAACACAACAAGAAGAAGAGAGATTTTAAATTCATCATTAGTTATTGTCGTGTTCTTTTAAAATCTTATCAAAACAAAGAAAAAAGAAATCTAATAAATAAAAATTTTATGTTCATCATCCAAATCTTTCGTGTTCAAATGTCTAATGATGAGATTTGCTCTTATTCTTTCAGATTCGTAATAAAGCAAAATTATGTTTGTTGATATTTAAATAAAAATCGTTTGATTTCGAACGAAGAACAGTTTTGAAAGGAAAATTCAATGGCATTCGATATTGATGACGAGTTACCTGATCGAGAGAGTGGTAAGAGATCGATAGATCGATGAAAAAGCAAATATTCGATTGTGATTTAACATTTAGCTCGACAATTCTATCAAAAATATGACCCAAAAGAAGTTCTTGGTAAGGGCTTGTCATCGGTTGTTCGAAAATGTGTCGAAAAAGCTACAGGAAAAGAATATGCTTGTAAAATCATGGAATTCAATGACGATAGTGTTGATGAACGTTCGCAAACACTACGAGAAATTCAAATTTTAAAACTAGTCGGCGGACATCCGAATATCATTGATATTATAGTATCATTTGAAACGCCAACTTATGTTTTCATTGTTATGGAATTATGTCCATACGGCGAACTTTTTGATTATTTAACAAAAGTCGTTCGATTATCAGGTAAATCATTGAAATTATTCCAAAAGAACGTTATAAATCATGAATTTATTCTCTAGAAAAACGTACTCGTCAAATAATGTCAAGTATTTTAGAAGGTGTTTTGCATTTACATTCGCATAATGTTGTTCATCGAGATTTAAAACCTGAAAATATCCTAATGGATTCAACGATGAATGTGAAAATTACAGATCTCGGTTTTGCGACTCAAGTTGAAAATGATCAATCATTATATGATCTTTTCGGCACACCCGGTAAGTTTTCTCTTCGACGTACTTTTGCATTCGTCATTGACACATTTTCGATATTAGGTTATATGGCTCCTGAATTGCTTCGTTGTTCTCAAGATGATGGTGCGCCTGGCTACGGTCGTCCGGTTGATTTGTGGGCATGTGGCGTTATTTTATACACACTTTTAAGTGGTTTACCACCATTTTGGCATCGAAAACAACATCTAATGTTCCGAATGATTGTGCAAGGACAATATTCATTGACTGGCTCCGAATGGGACGATGTTTCTGAAACAGCCAAAGATCTGATTCATCATTTATTAGTTGTTAATCCAGCCGACCGATTTACAGCTGCTCAAGCACTTCAACATCCGTTTTTTGCTAACGAACGAGGACGACGTCGTGATTTTATGGCTAAACGTACTCTCAAAGCTCATCTCATACTGGTTTGGTCCATACATCGTTTACGAACATTGCATTACCGACCACAACCGATTAGAGGCAAAGAACTATTAGGTAAAATGAAAAATAAAACAAAACATTCAAACATAATTTACTAATTTTTGTTGTTGTCGTTCTCTTTCAAAGAAAATCCATATCGATTCAAATCGTATCGTAAATTAATCGACTCAGCAGCATTTATTCTCTATGGACATTGGATTAAAAAAGACGAACATCAAAATCAAAATCGTGCGACATTGTTTCAAACAGAAGAAAAATGTGATCTTGTTCGACACGAACAACATCTTCAAGAACAACAACAAGATTCAAAACCAGGCCATCTACAACGTCAACAAGAATTTGACGACGTAAGATCTTAACGAAGAAAATGTAACTAACCAGTCATGCTTCATATTTTTCTTTCTTTTTCTGTGTGTGTATGGATTTTCATATTTTAAACCATTTCATTTCAATCGTATCCTATTATTTACCTTTTTATTATAATCAATAAACTATATTTGATAATAATTATAAGTCGACTGAAATCGAACATTCTCACCCTCAAGATGAGTTGAGCATTTGTTTTTTTATTCGAAGATGTAAAGTACGTGTTGACACTATTGTTAAGATATAAACACTTTAAAATGAACGTTTCTGTTCATATTAATAATTCATTCGAAGACTTACATCTGCAGTACAATATACTTACATTATTAGATATTTAGAAACAGCACACTGACTTTCCTTGGAAAATGTAACTGATGAAATTTCTTTCTTTCAGAGATTATCATGAATGCTTCATCAGAAATGTTCTTTCTCGACTCGAATAAATGTGAAAAATAATCTTTAAGAAAGTTAATTATGATTTATCATGAAGTAAAAATCCCTTTCAACATCAGCACAACTCGACACTCTAGTTAGTTGTTTATCCGTCCTTCAAACTTCAAGTTATGTCGAATACAAAATGGGAAAAGAAACAATGAAAGTAATTAGTTAAAATTCAACGCAGAAAAATGCTTATATAACAGATCGTTATTGAGTTGACAAAAAATGATTTCGTCAGACTTTTAAATAGCTTTTATTTTAGAAAATTCTATTATATCAATTAATTTCGACGAAATGCCGTTTTACGCATCTTCACCGTTCCGTGAATGTCGTTTTCCTTTTGTCTCTAGTTTTCATCAGTTATATTCAAAATAGAAGAGACAACATTCGAGATTAAAATAAGGATATCAATGAAGGATTTAATTTATTGTTATTTAACCGAACATGATTGAAATAAGAAGCAGATGATCACAGCTGTCAAAGTGAACGAAATAGAAATGCATCTATGTTCATGATTTCGTATGTTTATCAACGACGACGTCGTCGTCCGACAATACCAGATCGCCATAAACCGTGTGTCAATGAGTTTTGTGGTGAATTCATCGACGGAGCAAGTTCTGCACTTGCACCACTATCATCTTTTTTTGCGAAAAGCCAAAAACGTTTGCCACGAAAGAATTCAACTGGGCCTAAAACAAATGTGTATGTGTGGTATTCATAATCAAAAAACAATATATTGTGCGTCCTTACGATCGGTTTTTTCGACCCATTGAAAGTATTTTTCTGCCGACTCCGAAGGACGATTGTAGGCTGACAAAGGTGCTTTGAAGCTAAATCGTTTTTTCATGCTTTCATCTAATAGTGCAGCCGAATTGATTGAGGGATTATTCATGAATATATCGCTCGGACGTTCTTCTTGTTTGTTTTCATACGAATAAGTCTTATCTAGACAATTTTTGAAAATTATTTTATTAAAAATTTGTCAAATCACTCGTTCTACTTACTAATAATCACATAGACAATGATCATTTGCAGAATAATGGTCATGTTAAAACGATTCATTTGAATGGATTCAGTAGGTGTTATTTATTCTAAATGAAATACTTTTTCAAATTTGCATACTGTATATATATATATCGCTCTCTTTTTCTTAAATAATGAAATATTAATAAAACAAAAGTCTATCTGATGAACGTTTTAGCAAAATTATTTTGTCAACCTTTCAAAATTTTTTTGTAAACAGGTGCAAAGTAAGCAAAAAGGAGAAAAAGGGCAGCTGACTAACAAAAATCACACAACACATAGAAGAAATATAGTTAGTCATTCTATTTTCTATGATTAAAATACTTATTATTAAAAAATCGAGTGGGCATTTGCGTAGTTAGTATCGCGTCATCGTTTGAAAAGAATTCTTAGTGACCTGCAACTTGAATAAGGACAACAGATGCATACTGCTGTTCTGTCTTCTTTGAAATGAAAACAAGTTCAATGTTTAACAACAACAACAACAAATGATGTACTGCTCTCGTCTGCCGAATTCTTTTAAAATGAAAATCTATAAGCTTTGCATAAACTCTTTAGTGCTTCTTTTTCAATCAAATAAAAAGTCTCAACATGTAACTTGAAAGAATACTAGGTGTTAGCTTTTGAAATCAAATAAATATTAAATTATTATTCATCATAGTATTAACTGATGACATGTCAAAACGAGGTTTGTTTTTAAATAAATATTGAAAACAAGACATTTCCTCAATGATCGATTTATTTTGACACTCGAAACACAAAAAAGAAACTTAATCGACCGAAGTATTGCACACATCATTAACCTGTTTCCTAGTGACCTCTATCGATCAAACTCGTTCGATATTCATTTGATTATTGTAATTAAAAAATTCCTAAGGAAATGTTTGAATTTTCTCGTGAAAAATATTCTCGAAAGTTTTTTTTTTGTGGACATTCATTGATTTAACCAATCTGATGTCAAATCAACGTAATTCACGCCTTATTTACTCACGAACGGTCAACTCAAATGACTGACTCAGATGTGTTTGCATAGAATAGATGCAGTATTTTTATTCACTGAATCAGGTCAATACTAAGTTACTTAGCTTTTTTGCGTCAACGGTTATATATTCGAATGACTAACAGCTATTCTTCCCACTCGTTTTTTTAGTTTTGAGAAAAAAATCTAATCTGGATTAGCTGTTCTTTCTGTTTTTTAAAGATTTGATTACGCACATTAAAAGATAAAACAATGGCCAATACTTCGGATGAAATGCGTCAATATCGTGAAGCTTTTTCACTCTTTGACAAAGATCATGACGAAATTATTGCACCGCAAGAACTAGGTAAACGTGACTTTGTGATATTCATTTTAAACTCACGTTTAATAACACTTTATTTGATTAAATGAAGGTATTGTTCTTCGATCATGTGGTTTATCACCGTCCGAAGCCGATCTACAAAAGATTCAACAACAAGTTGGCAGAAAAATCGATTTCGATACGTTCGTACGTGTTGCACAAAACTTCAAAGCCAATAATCGTGAAACAGAAGATGATATTCGCGAAGCATTCCGAGTTTTTGATAAAGATGGTACTGGTTATGTTAGTGTCGCCGAATTGAAACATGCAATGATTTCATTAGGCGAACGACTTACTGAAGAAGAAGTCGATGAATTAACACGGGAAGCCGATATCGATGCTGATGGACGGTGAGACTACGAAAAGCAAACATGAGATCGACAATGATTTTGAATTCTTGTTTTTAGATGCAACTGTGAAGATCTCGTTCGAATTTTGACCAATAAACAACGTTAAACATTCTCATTTATATACATACATCTCAAATAATGAACAGAATACCAAATCTACATCCCATTTGCTTGCTTTTTTTGTTGTTTAACATTTTTTTCTGAATTAGGCACTCTTCTTCTCTCTAATATGTTTAGTTAACTCATGACTTTTGTTTTCTCAATTTAATATATTATATATATATATTCCATCGAATAATCACTATTCACAGTCGAATGATATCTTAATAAATGTCTCTGCATAAAAATAGAATATCTTGATGACATTCCGTATTTGATTAGTTTTGCAAACCTTGACGAATAATCAACAGAAAATCAGAAGTTATCTTCATTCGATTTAATTGATCCTATCGTGCTCATTTGATTAACTTTGGATTAACAAATTGTATTTGCTTATGATGTATTTGTCCTTCTTTTTCTGAAATCAAATAGCGCACATTTTTAATCAAGTATCAACAAAGTTAAGAATAAATAAATCACAGCGAATCAATGTGCGTCTTTTCCTTCTTCGTATTTTTTACAATGTCAATATATCCTTGAAAAATAAGTGAAGAAGAAAAAACATTTCATACAACGCTCATGTTTTGTTTAGTCGTAAACGATTGATATTTGAATTTCCTTTTTTTTCCTCTTCTCCTCATTCAATCATAGTATTTATAGAATATCTGTTCTATTTTTGTATATGAAATGTCGTCATTCTCTATATTTATCTTTCTGTTCTTTGTTTATCCAAATTATATACGTATGCCGAAATGATGTTCTTGAGGACTTGTATTCACATCGACGAAGAAGCTAAAAATATCAACGGAGAAAATTTATTCAGTTGTAGGAGTTCGATGAATGTGCCGTTGTTGTTGTTGTTAGTTTTTTTCATGTTAGATCGAGATATAAAATACAGGAAAGAAAACGAGAGAAAACAAAATTACGTCTTTTATATTTCTCTTGCGATTTTTTTCTGCTCCTTCTTACGGTTTGTTACTTTTATTAATAAAGAGCATGATACACGTGCGTACACATAGTCTTAACGAGAACGGGAAAAATGATTGATTTGTATCATTGCTTTTGTTTTTTGTAGAGATCATTTGTCGAATGAGAATTTTACCGAGTACAGTATGCGTCGTCATTCGTTAGATCCCAACAGTATCCGCCAACAGATCAAATCGGTATTGACATCACCAACAAGAAAACTTCGTCATCTAACCAGTAATCACAGTTCAAATAATGGCAATGGTTTTATCAATTTTGGCCGTCGAACACGACGTTTCAGTTTTCCGGAAAAGAAATCGTCCGAAAGATACGACATTAATCCTGAACTTCATCCCATTCAGGAAGTGAGTCAATTAGTTTTGCTAAATCATTGTTATGCTTTCTACTTGCTCAACGTTTTGCTGCTCTGCTTGTATGTTGACAAGTTTGCTTCGTCAATAATTTCACTAATATTTCTAAACCAAACTTTCATTGTTATGCTTTTCTTTTTTTTTCTCTCTCTCTTCTTTATGAAAACTAGTAAAATGACACCAGCTGCGTACGAACCTTGATGTATTTTAAGTGTGCGCAGAAAAAAAAACAAGAGAAAAATTCCGAGGCCTCGTATGAAAGTTTATTTTTCGTCTTCTTCTTTTTTTTTATTATTAAATTTCACTGAATTATGTTTAAATTAATCTTAATTCAATTGAGTTTATTGTCGTACCAGAAATAATTTGTTTTTTTTATATCTTCATTGTCATTGGTAATAGAAACATGTAAAAACTACAATCGAACTTGACATAAAATAGGAAAGAAAAAGAACATGAATTGATGTAAAAGTTATCCAAGAAAAGAAAAACAAGTGCTCGATGTGTGTAGATTGATAGATATAGATTATGGCGTCAAAAAAAAAACAAGAAAAAGAAAAAAAGAACATTAATGTGTGCATTGTGCATTCGGAAAATAGGCATTTGGCAACATTGATGTACTTACAAGTAGTGCTGTTCCAGTGTAACGTAATTTCTTCTTCTTCTTCTTTTTCTTATTCTTCTTCTCTTTCTTATTCTTCATTTTTTTGAGATAAAAAAAACGATAGCAGCGATGACAACGTCGTCAGCAGGCAACGTTTCTCGTCTCATTTAAGTGCCTAAAAGAAAAGTGGTTGGGTGTGGAACGAGAGAGAGAGAGCACGAGAAAATAAGGTGCGACTATTAAAATCTATTACATATAAAACTACACCGAAGACAAATATTGTCAATGTGGGTTTTTACGCACATGTTTTTTCTTTCTTTGCTCAATACACAATATTGGCTATGAATATTTGAAGAAAAACATACGCATACTTGACTTATCAACCTCAATTCAATTGATTCAAATCGATTTCATTTACCAATGACATGTGATAATCGTTCTAGTTTTTCTCCATTATTAAATACGTTTCATTTTCCAGTGAATAATGGTCGTGCACGGCTATTTTCATCGCCCGACAAACAAGATCTCGAAACGATTTACGAGGTAAATAAAACATTGTGAAATTGATTGCTCGTTGCCATACGTCTTCAGCTCAACATTTGCCTTTAAGTTTTAATAATTAGGTCAACGCTTTGACAAGAAAGAAAATAAATGATCTACTTTTGTTGCTCTCACGCGATTTCTTTTCTGATCTATTCATCAGAGAAGAAGACGTTGTTTTGTTTTTTCGGCTTGTGTTACCAATCTTTCAGTCGAATTTCGAATGACGTAAAATAGTAACAACCTTATTGCCAAGGTTAAACGTAGATTTTCTTTTCTTTTCTCAATAAGAAACAAAAGATGCGAAACATCATTTCGTTGTCTTTTCTTTTTCTACTCATTTGATACACATGTCTTATAATAATGATATAAATCTTCGTTGTTCTTTTTTGAGATAAAAGTTCTTTGCCAATAACTTGATTATGCGATCTACTTTGTTATTTTATCTTGACTTCCGTCAATCGGACATTGCACGACATAGTTTCTTTTTCTTTTTTTTCAGAATTCAAACTTATCGCGAATAAGTACTTCATTGAAGTTGTTCAACAGTCAGGCAATACTCAGGAAAATGACTATTTAGATAAAATGAGAAAGGAAAATAATATTTTGTCTAGGCAAAATTATACTTTTTAATAGCAGAGATTGAGAGAAAAGTTTATTCTAATTAAACAAATATGTCACATGTAAGAAAAATCTTTTTTACTTAATCATTGTCATCATTATTCAACAGGAAACACGAGTATCTATTGATTAAATCTAGTACTCACACGAGATTTCGAATTGACATTGAGACAAGCAGTTGTTGATTATCGACAAGAATCTGTTCAAAGTACATTTTCCCTCGTTTCTTTATTCATCATACCGATGTAATTTTTCTTTCTCTTGCTTGTCGCCTTCGTCATGGATGATTAGCTTTTTACTTTACCAAATCTACTCTCTCTCTCTCTCTTTTATCTTTCTTTCTCTCATATATACCACCTCATTCGTACGATAAAACAAACTTGTTGTTTATCTCTCATTAAACATTGATTGCATTCTATTTCAACATGAGTCGACTCGAATACGTAAGTTACCCGTTGTATTTTCTTTTTCACTTCCGTTAATTCTTAACCTATGCTCGAAACTCGGCAAGGTTAAGTCTGAGAGTAAGACGATCCCTCGAACGTCAGAACAAGAAATTCTATAGAACTATATACGAAAGAAAAAAAGCGAGGGAGGGAAAGAAAATAGACGAAGAAAGACAAAATAAATGCGCCCGATTTGTTCTTTCCATAGCGTATTTATTGAGTAGAAAGAAAAATCATTTTTTTCCATAAATGATTCAATTGAATATTTGATATCGATTTCATGAGAAAAAAGAGAAATACAATATGAAAAACACACACACATATATATATATTTGCATTTTAACAACGACATGCAATGTTATATTTTCTATGAAAAAAAATATTACGATACGAGAAGAGTAAAACGTACATGTATTGTCTGTGACCATAAAGAGAGAAAGTCGAAGAGAGAGAGAGAGAGAGAGAAAATATACATAAAAATATGGTATTCATTCGTATTCTTCTTCGTGTTCTTCTTCTTTTTTCCTTTTCTTGTCGCAAGTACCCAAAACTATGTAGACAAAATAGTTTTTCTTCTACTAGAAGGAGAAAGAAAAAAAGGCACGAGGTTATAGTAATACATTATTCTAGCGAATAAACATAAATAATATACAGTTATTCATTCTATTTACTCTCTTTTCCTTTGCCTGATGAATAAAATAACCTAAATCATGACGACAAACGATCATTCGATACGGTCAACAGGTTTACTTGATACTGTCTATGAAATGGTAAGTTTCACTCGTTAGTATGATAAGAAATTTCGAGTTCTCGCGAGAAATACGTATAAGAAAATAAAGATCCATTCGAAAACACGCACACACACGGAAAACATTTAGAATGAAGCGAATGCTGCAAGTGGGAATAATATGAATGATCCGTCTCAAGCATCGAAGAAGAATAATAATGATTCATCGAAACTAGCACGTATACAAGCCGTTTTTTCAAGTCGAAATAATCCTAATGACAAAAAGGCAACTAGTAATCTAACCGATGCCGTTGGCGTATTTTCTTATCCGACAAATACGAATACATCAGGCGATAGTGGCGGCGGTGGTAATAGTTCAATTCAAGATTCAACTCAACCGAATGTTGTTGCTGCTCTTGCACAACATACGACAACTGCAACATCGCACTTACCATCGCCAGCAGCAGCAGCCAATCGACCGCCATTAACTCAAGCGAATTCAGTCGATACACCGACATTATCGAAGCAATCGTTCAGTCGACGTGTTCGTTCGCGTTCGAAAACTGATAATCAATCAATCTCGGATAAATCTCTGTTTTCTCGAATATTTTCGAAGAAATCATCGAAAAAACCACGAGGTACTTTAATAACAACAACGACCAATTCGATCGATATGGATGTTAATTCTCAACGAGTTAATCTGATTAACAAAACATCTTTAACACCAAGTCAACACGAAACAACTATCGACGAAGAAAATGAATATAATCCCGATGATTATGATTATGATGATGATAATATACTCGACGAATCGATGAATTCAATTAATGTTTTGTCAGATAGTGATAATCGAACGAAGAATTCGACGGGAACGAAATCGAAACCGCCGTATAAATCCGTTTTGCCGGCATCGGATTCGCAGTACTATGCATCGATGTCATCGGCACCGACTGGCTTTTCAATTTCGTATCATAAACATACGACCAAAGGTCCCAATGATCTTCGCATTCAGGCAGCTCTTACTCGTCTTCAGCAGCAGAGTAAAAAGACAACAACAAGTGGCGGATCGGCGCAATTGATGGTACGTGTTTTCAGTTCGTTCGATAGATAAATTTATCGGGTTTCGTAGCGAGAATTTTTCCTTTCTTATTCTATTCTTTGTCGTATTTTTTTTATTTTTCTATCGTTCATTGTCTCTCTATTTTTCTTTTGCTTGATGGGTGGTGCAAACGGGGAAAAGAAGGACATTCGTTGCATTCACATAACATTGCCATAGATTCAACACCAATGCACTTGCATTCTCGAAAGAAATAAAAAACAAATGCTGCATATTTAGCTTGCTTGCTTGCTTATATTACACTAATTCATTTCCCTTTCATTTTTTGCTTATAAAGAACACACACACAAAAAAAAACGAAATAGATATGTTAATATATTTCTTTCTTTTTCCTTCAATTGTAGTCACTCTTTCAAGATCCAAATCGCGCTGGTAAGATTAGATAAAAGACGTATAAGATGCCTGTATGTTTACTAAATAAATATTTGATCTAGCTACGCAAAGTCCAACGCCAATGAGTGGTACAACTCGTGTCAAGACATTTTCCGGGCAAACAATTATTACACGAGCTAGTTCAGCATCGGATCGTGCATCGACATATTGCATTCGTTCATCAGTTCGTATTATTTCTGAATGATAAAACAAAAAAAATAAAGAAGCTTTTTTTCTTTTACATTTTTAGTCAATGTCGCCGACGCACGATGCCGATGAAACATTTAGTAATTGACTTTTGCTAGATTTTCGTCTTTTATCCCTTCGTTTTTTTTTGTTTAGTTGGTGATGATGAAATTTATACTCATTTTATGAAATGTCATACTTGCTATGATATTGTTCCGAAAAGTTCGAAATTAGTCGTTTTCGACACACAATTAGCTGTAAAAAAAGCTTTCTTTGCACTTGTCTACAATGGTGTACGTGCTGCACCATTATGGGATACCAAACGACAGAAATTCATTGGCTTATTAACAATCACAGATTTTATTCTTATTTTACAAAAATATTACAAAGAACCGCATGCAAAAATCGAAGAATTAGAAGAACATCGAATCGAAACTTGGCGAGATGTTTTAAGAGAATATGAAAAACCTTTGTTATACGTTCGGCCAGATCAGAGGTATTATGATTTTACCAAATTCAAATACAAAACTCGAACTATTTCTAGTTTATTCGATGCTGTAAAAATCTTAATTGAAAATCATGTTCATCGTTTGCCAATCATCGATCCGAACACAAACAATGTCATTTTTATTCTCACACATAAACGAATTCTAAGATTCTTTTATTTATATGTGAGTTAACAGAGAGAGACCAAACGAATGAAGATCTAAATGTTCTATTTTAAAGATTTATGATTGGCCTCAACCATTATTTATGTCGAAATCAATCGAAGAATTAAATCTTGGTACTTATGATAATCTTCATACTGTATGTTTGTTTGAAATTAAACAAGAATTCGAATCAATAAATTTCAATTCAATCTAGATCCAAGAAACATCTACTGTCATCGACGCTCTTGGCTATTTTGTTAAATATCGTATATCAGCATTGCCTGTTGTCGATGAACAGAAACGACTTGTGAACATTTATTCAAAATTCGATGTTATTGTATGTTAATACAAAAAAAACAAAGTCAAATTTGCTATTATTCATTTCTTTTTCAGGGTCTAGCACCAGATAAAAGCTATCGAAATCTAAATATAACAATAAATGAAGCATTATCCTACCGTAAAGAACGTTTCGAAGCTGTTGCTAAATGTTATCGACACGAATCGTTATCGGCATGTATGGAACGTATTGTTAAAGCTGAAGTTCATCGTTTAGTTATTGTTGATGACAACGAACACGTGATTGGAATCTTGTCTCTGTCTGATTTACTTAATTATATTGTTATACGTCCAACTCAAGTCGAACAACCACCGTCGACACCAACAGCGACGTTCTAATCATGTCGAATAGCTTCTTGTTCTTTTTTTCTTTGGTTTATTCTCACTAAACCCGGTGGTAAATTAAATCATGAAATAAATTCAAGCAAATAAGACGATGTAAACACATTTAGCGTTTCACTTGGCTCTATTTCTTCTTCTTCTTCTTCTTCTTCTTCTTTTTTCTTGGTTTATAGAAAATATAAATAGTGTATTTTTATTCTACGTGCAAAATAAAACAAAATATATTCAGACATTTTCCCTTTTTCTTGTCTTTCAATTTTGTATAGCGTGATTGTACGATTATTTATCCGGTTTTTCTTCACCGACGAAATATATGTTTGCTTTGTTTCTAAATTGACTTCAACTGGCAAAATATTGCCGCCTGCTCGGATAATTTACGCGTTTGATTCACAGAAGATTCTCTAGTTTGTAATCATACGTGAAAATAATAATAAAGACAAATTTGTGCGACTCATTTCCTGTCATAAGAACTGTTTATTAGTTTTCACAAAGAAACTGAATGCCTACGAAGAGCTTTTCTTGTTTTCAAGGTGAAATCAACAAATGATTGATCTATTGAATTCAAATAATGCGACATTATTTTCTTAGTTCGATCAGACAATCAATCTTGATATTACAAATAAAATTAGTTAATCCAAATAGAGTACGCTATTGATCATCGATGATGTTCTCTATTATTCAAATTTGATTCCTTTCTTCCCCAATGTGTTCAAACAACTACAGATGAATTAACATTGCAATAAGTCTTCTTCTTCCTCCCACTCATTACTTCATTGCGAGATATTATCATCCTAAACTCATCGTATGTGTTTCATAATTATTTCTTCTTCTTTTTTTTCTTTTATTTCACTCAACTATCTATTCAATAAATTGCGGTGCTTTCATTAATCTTCATTTTCTAAACGACTAACTTGATCATTCACATTCATTTATAATTAACGGTTATTTTTAACAAAACAACAAAAAATGCCTATTGCACCACTTCTCTTATGATCTACTCGAAAAGATAAAACACAATTAACTAACGTTGAAAACGTCTTCTTATACATGTTTTCTATATTATTTACAAATTAATTAACAACCATTTAATTTAATATGCGCATTGAATACCAATGAAAAAATAGATTATTTGTCTCTTTCCCTCTCTCTCTCTCTCTCTCTCTGCCGTTTCTCTTAAATCTCTTCACGTTTTCTCTCATTATCTTTGCTTCCTGAACATTACATATTTAATTGCGTGAGCACATCAGTTTCTTTTTCATTTCGAATTCTAAATTCTACCGACCGAGTTAGATTAATTAGAAGAAAAAACATAAATTCCTCCGGCAATCAGTTACTATCATACATCAAAAGGTTAGGAACAAAAACGAAAATTGATTAGTGAAAAACGCGTAGGTAAAACTACGTGTCATAGGTATGATTTCTTCCGCCTACTTCCGTTCCGAAGCGAGAAAACAGATTCATATTCTATCTATCTATATCTATATCTATATATATATGTGCGCGTGGAATAGAATTCTTTCATTAAAACATTAAAAAAGACCGGATCCGTCAATCAAACTAATAATATTAACTTGAAATAGTTGCGTCTATTTTTAAAAATAAAAACAATCTCGAAATAGTTACAAATAGTCTGTGTATATAGAAACTTAGTACGTATGATTAGACAACGAAAAAAAAAACCGAAATGAAACGAATCATTTCTATCTAAGAATTAATTTGATTGTGATTTTTCAGGACATTGAATCAATCATCGGTATTATTTCGTCGACAAATCATAACTATGAACAGATTTCTTCTTAGTCTTCTTTTATTTTCCATTGTAACAATTCACTTAACATCATCGGCTAGTTTTCCTAATCCACCTCAAGTTCCATCGACATCTGCAACACCCGAAGAGTGGGAACTCTTCTGGAAATTATTACACAATTATTATGCTATCATTGCTCGTCCTAGGTACTATTCAATCTTGGGTTTTTTTGTCTTCGATGACTGTTTTCATTTTGATTTAGATTTGGTAAACGTTATGATTCGTTTCCTAATGGTCAGAAACATCCGTCGTATTTCGACATGAATCAATTCAATGAAAATTTAGATCAGCAAAATATGAACATCAACGATTTGTATACATTCATTCATCCAGATCGAAGACGACGACGATGACGATGATAAAAATCCTTGTTAATTTACTGCTATATTTTTTTCTCATTGTAATTCGTCTTCTTCTTCTTCTTCTACTCATTTTAAATCCAGTTTTCATAAACATGAAGTTTTTTGATGATTGGCATGAGAAAAAAAAACAACAAGAACATCTGAACCGAAACCTCATCTCTCACACAAAACAAAAGACACATGCTGAAAAAAACAGTTCGATCAATTTCGATGATAAGCAGCATCATAATGCCCAAGATCATACTGATTATAAGCGAGATAGATCACTTTTCGATATGTAGATGACGATTGTTGACTTGGTTTAACTTCAATCTGAGCGAGATTTGCTAACGATGTGATAATAAGAATGTCTATGTTGAATGTATTTGCAATTGTCAATGGAACAACATCACCTAATGTCGAATCAGAAACGCCGGTCTTCGAAAATCTTCGAAGTTCTTTAGTAAATGAAATATTTTCCGTGCTGAGAAATTGACTGTAGAAATCTTCGTTGAGTTTCCATTGTTCGACGCAAATTTGACGTAAACGTTTGGCAAATGAAGTCAACGGAAGATCTGCTGACAAACCGAATGTTTGCAATTGTCGGCCGAAATAATTGGCGTCTTTTTTCATTTCATAAATCAGACCTTGAGCTAGTGCGTAGAACAAACAATTGCCATCGCCTTTGACCTGAACTCGTTGAACATTGGCATTCGATAGATTTCGATTTAATTCTTGTTCGTGAAGAAGATAGTCTTCGTCGGAATGATGCACCTCATTTCGACATGAACACAGACGAAATAAATTGTCAAAAATCATTGAGAACAAATGTTGTTCAATACATTTTTTTTCGCAAAAGAAAATGAAAAATAAGAACACGTGTGTTTAGCTTCTTTTTTTTCTCGAAAATAAAAACAAACAGCTGACAAATGTACATTTTATATGTGGCAAGGTGTGCGTTTTGCTATGAATCATTCTTTTGATTTGTTCGTTCCCGAGCTTCGCATAACTACCGAAAAATCGCAATATTGCTTCATTTCGACAGTTCTCCTTTCTGTTTTCATAAAAGCAATAACCGTAATGAGAGAGCGAAAAAAAAACATACGAAATGATTTCTGTCACCTAAAAGTCAAAATCTAATTTTAATATTAATAAAAATGACTTTACTTTTCAAAGTTTTAATGAACCCAAAATTAAACTTATTTAGAGTATGACTTCCGGTGTCGAGCATTTCTATGTCACTGAACTCTTTTATCTTGAACAGTAGGCAGTATCTACTAAAAATTAGCAATGATACAATGCACGGTGAAAGTTAGATGTCGCTAGTTTTCGATTCATTTCTCGTTCCTTCTTCATAAACCAAACAAAACTAACACATTTATTAATGGAGGTTCTTGCGATCCATTGATTACACATATTTCTTGTTGTATATTGATGGATCATTTCGATGTATTTCTATCGGTTTTTTATCGAATTAAAATAGGAAACTTTCGACGGAAATCTATTCGATAACAATGTTCTTTTTCAGATTGAGAAAAACATCTCGTTCATACCGCTCAAACAATGACAAATCCAAAAGGTTATCGTCGCGGTACGCGTCATTTATTTTCACGAGATTTCAAGAAAAATGGCCGAATTCCTTTGGCTACCTACATGAAAATCTACAAACGTGGTGACATTGTCGATATCAAAGTAAAATTATCTCGTCGATCGATTGATTCGAAAAGTATAAAAACCGATTTTGATTCGATTAGGGCAATGGTGCCGTACAAAAAGGTATGCCACACAGATTCTATCATGGTAAAACCGGTCGTGTTTTCAACGTAACTCGACATGCTGTTGGTATTATTGTTAACAAACGTGTTCGGTAGGCGAAGTTTTTCTTTTCGATTGCAAATGAAAACATGTTCGTTGATTTTCAGTCATCGTATCATTGCTAAACGTATCAATGTTCGAATTGAACACAGTAAATAAACAACAATTGAGTTCAATAGCGTCGAATTTGTTTGTTGTTTTTTTCTTATTTTTATAGTTAAACACTCAAAATGTCGTTCGGACTTTCTTAACCGTGTTAAACTTAACGAACAATTGAAACGTCAAGCTAAAGAATCGGGTAAAACTGTTCCACTTGCCAGCATCAAACGACAAGTACGATGAAAACTGACTTCATTTGATTTCCTATGAACTCATTTTGTTCATTGTTTTAGCCGCAAGGTCCACGAAAACAACATTTGGTCCGAACACGTGGCAATAAACCACAAATCGTCGAACCAATCCCATACCAATTCGTAGCTTAAGAAAAACAAGAATTCTCGTTTTTTTTTTGTATTGCTACTCTTGTTTTTTTTGAACACGTTTTATCAACAAGCGTGAAGAAGAAAAAATAAATAAATAAATAAGAACGATCCGAAAATAAAGCACAACTCTCGAAAGATTTATGATATTGTTTACATAATGTCTTTCAGATTCAATCATGGCTTGTCAAATATTGATTAAAAATAGTTCGTTGACTTTTCTTTCGCATCGAATTGAGAAGTTTTCTCTTTATTCAAGGTTCACGTCTCTTACGACCTGTTCTCTACACTCGAATAACCATAAATGGAACACAAGATAAACCACCTTTTCCAAAAGTTCTACGTCTGTTGTTCATCGACGGACTTTTCGATTTCTAATCGAGTTCTATTTTCTAGCGATTGGATTGCCACTACAAAATGAATTACCCGAAGTCAAACCTGTCCCAGACACACCGCCTAATCATATCAATTATCCGAATATGTCTCGACGATTGCTCGAATGTCGAGGAGTCGAATTAGTTCATGACAAGCTTATTCATAAGCAATACGGTATTATGGTAAGAATTTATGGTCTGATGGTTCTATTTTTAATTTAACTACGAGATTTAGGCTCTTGCTCCCGGCTTAATGAAAGAAGAACATTTTAATACGATTCGCGACATGATAAACAAACGTATTGACATGGAAAGATGTTTTTCCATATGGCGAGTTGATCCACCGTGGCATCCGTGGTATTTTAAAGGTTTAAATAAGAAACGAGGTGCCGGAAAAGGCAGTATTGAATATTTCGTTACACCTGTGAAAGCCAATCGAATGATTGTTGAAATTGGTGGTACATTGTCGTTTGATTATCTTTATCGAACATTACTGTCGATAGCCGAAACTCTTCCATTTCCAGCGATACCCGTTTCTCAAGAATTACTCGACAAATGGGCCGCTGAACGTGAAGAAATTCAAGAGAAAAATGTCAATCCATTTAAATGGGAATACTTAATACGAAATAATATTCTCAATTGTCATCGTTATACAGACTTTTATGATATTGAATTCGCTCGATACGGACCTAAAGTTCGATAATGTTTTTTTGTTAGTTTTTTTTTGTTTATATTTAAAAAACAAAACGCACGAACACAAAGATAAAAATTTTTAATTGAATCATCAATTTCTTTCTTTGCTGCTGTTAAACCTCAATATGACTTTGACTGTGAATTGGGTCAATTCTTGTTCTTTTTTTTTCTCAACTTGAATTAAAGAGTCCGATTTCACAGAGAAGTTGATTAGTAAGTAGATATGTTGCCAGTAGGAATTTTTCTACCGACAGTTTCAATTATTTATGAACTCATCGAACTATCTTGCATGCATGAAAAAAAAACGAATGCTAATAATCTTTTTGCATGATAACAGACAATGTTGCAAATATGAAAGCATTTTCAATCAATCAAAAATCAGTTCATTGAACCATGCAATTCTGTATAGACCTACGACGTTTTTCATCTTTCTTAAGATATTATTATTATTCAGAGACATGATAAAAACATGAATAGATAATTAGTATAGACTTATTATTTTCTACTTTGATATTAGAGATTGGATGATTTCCGTTTGAGACCGGAAGATCAAAAAAGAAGAGCTATTGTTCATCATAAATACCTTTTTAATAATAGGCTAGAGTCTGTATTTTAACTATATATTCATATTTATGTAGGTGTTTTTTGATAATAAATGATTTCAACTAGCAGATTTTCTCAATCAAATCTTAGTTAATGTATTGTTTATTTGATCAGTTAGAAATGATGTTTTTTCCTAAATCACCGACACATGCTCATTGATAGAGATTTTTTTCTCTTTTTCTCCTCTTTTAGTTAGTCATGGATTTATTATAAAAACAGAAAATACTAATGGGGATAAAGAGAGACAAACAGGAAGGAAAACGCCAATAAAGATAAATCCCAGATGATGGTCCATTGGAACGAGAAAGTCATTATTTCTATTGATATTCTATACTAGTACTTTACTTGAATAGTTTGACTAGTATATCAGAAAAATATGTTCATTATTATTATTATTTTATAGTCTGTTTTAAGTCATGGTTAGGCAATATCTTATATTAATATTTGTTTTGTTAAATTTATCTATTGTCAATAGACATATACGCATGACAAGATAAAATGATCGAGATTGACTTTGGAGTAGTTCTTTCTAGTTTTATTTATATCCCTTTGTGAAAATCTTTTTCATGCTTAGATTGAACTGCGTTTCTTTCGAGTATTGTCTCTGGTGAAGGAGTTATCCCGACCAAATCTTACTTTTTGTTTCGCATCTGCATTTTCCCGTTTTTCTTTTCCTTTTTTTCTCTTTTTCTTTGAGAATTTTATCTTCCCATTATTACAGTGCGTCGATTATATTCGATGTTTATCAAATGAAAGAAGTGAAAGGGAGGGTGTTGAATAATAATAGACCTCTATATATATTTATAAAGAATATTCAAGATAGAAAGAGATAATTCAGTCTGATACGATTATAAACTATTAGAAAATCTGATGGGCCTTCTTCTTCAAATAAAAAACAAATGAGATCTTTGATTTTAGGTAATCAACATACATCTATCCGACTGAAGTATGCTTTAGTTTCAAGGACAGATCATCTAGATAGAAGAACCCAATGGTAAGTGGAACAAACACTTGACGATTCGACAATGCGTGACGTAAAGGAAATGTATTGTCAGTAGAAAAGAAATGCAACGTATTTTAAAACAAATATTAGACTACGAGGGATGAATAAGCGTGGAAGGAAAAGCATGAATATGTGACGTAGAATATAACAATATCGAGATTTATCCATGGAAATTCACGTGCGTTTAGTTATGGTTTAAAATAACTCTTATCAATCATAGAAAATATTTTTTAAATAAAAATAACCCCACTCATTATTCTTCTCGAACTATATATAAATATATATACGCAAAAGTCACATCAAATAGAATAAAATTTAACATTGTATTTTTCTTTCAAAATTATTAATTTATATACATTTAATGAAGTGAGCTTCCTCTACGTTACAATCTCCCCTCCCCTTATCGTTTTGATTTTATTATCAATGATATTTTGTCCTAAAACGAACTCGAATTACATAAATGCATAGACGACGATTCTTTTAGGTACAGAATATTGTTAATGAATGCTTGAACTAACATATAAAATAAGAAAACAAGTACTCGGAATTTTTAGTTTTTCTTTCTCTCTCTCTTTCTGTCTCTTTTCAATCGACACAGTTTTATCTAAGACTTCAATTCATTAGTAAATCTTTTTTATTCTGTCTAAGAAATCTTTGTCGTGTTAGTTGTAAATATGCGATGTTTCCGCTAGCGTATTAGCGAGAGTCGTGATAATTCGATTAGCAATCTGTTTTCCCTTTTACAGTTCGTAGATCAACTAAATGACATAAGGCCAAATGATATGTTCAATGGATGAATGACGCCTAAAATCAGCCACATCATTATACTATTTTCAAAAAAGACACGCCAAGTCTAAAGCCGAACTGATTCATGTCAACAGTCGTCGATCTATTTCTTTTTTTTCTTCTTTTTCTCTTTCTCGTCGTTGCTATTTGAAGAGTGAGAAAAAAAATTGATGCTGATGAC
>ERZ778026.923-NODE-923-length-40994-cov-10.755563_pt1 | contig 40994 bp, 37 predicted proteins | sample MGYA00375756_ERZ778026 | MGnify/ENA primary metagenome ERZ778026 (study PRJEB29350, sample SAMN05389820) | bioreactor metagenome | isolation source: Ammonium sulfate bioreactor | place: South Africa: University of Cape Town | collected 2014-02-18 ... | reverse complement strand
TGGATTGGATTGGATTGGATTGGATTGGATTGGATTGGATTGGATTGGATTCGATTGGATTGATGATTGGATTGATGATTGGAATGATGATTGGATTGGATTGGGTTGGATTGGATTGATGATTGGATTGATGATTGGATTCGATTGATGATTGGATTGGATTCGATTGGATTGGATTGGATTGGATTGGATTGGATTGGATTGATGATTGGATTGATGATTGGATTGATGATTGGATTCGATTGATGATTGGATTGGGTTGGATTGGATTGATGATTGGATTGATGATTGGATTCGATTGATGATTGGATTGGATTCGATTGGATTGATGATTGGATTGATGATTGGATTGATTGAGCGTACCAATGCCGCGATACGCAAGAGCGCTGGCAATAACTGTGGATGGAGCTCCTCGAGTACGTGGGCTTCATCAAAGACGAGATAGGTCGTGGCACACTGATCGACGCAGATCTCGCTCAGCAGCGTCACGAACTGGTTGATGCCCGAGCACTTGTGCGGTCGCAGCTGCGAGAGCTCCGGCAGCTCCACCGGTGGCGCCTCATGGCTGTGCTCGTCACAGTAGCGCTGCCAACTCTCGAGCAGTTGCGCAATGGTCTCGGACAGCAGGGCCTTCATGCTCTGCGCGTCCTTGCAGTTGACGTACGACCACATGCGAGGCTGCATTCGATACAGCGCATGCCACACGACGGTCGTCTTGCCGCAGCCAGCTGGTCCGCTGATATACAGTGGTGCCACCATGTCGTGCGACTGCCACATCGATCACACACGATCAGATCGTGCGCGCATCGCCATTGTGCGATCGGAGGGTGCAAGATACCTTGCCACAATGCTCCAGTATAGCGGCCACTTCGGTGTCGCGCTTGATCAACGGCGGCAGACACAACGAACCGAACGAGATAGTGCGAGCAGTGCTGTTGTTGGCTCGTGTCGGCGCGGCGGGCTTCTCTGGCGAGCCGAGCAAGATTTGGTGATTCGTGGACCATGACGTGCGCGTCGGAGAGTGAGGCACTGGAGCAGGTATCGACGCGGCTTGGAGATGGTACGGCGGCGCAACCATCATCGGTTGCACATGATGATCAAGCTCGTGATGCAGCAGCGCACCGGTGACAAGCACTGCATCGTCGCCATCGTCTTCTTCATCATCATCAGACGGGAGGTGGATTTGGTGTGGCTCCATGCGCGAGCGACGCGGCAACGAGCGAAATGGCGCGAGAGTGAGGCCACATTAACCTTTCAAGCCTGCTGGTCGCGAGCCCTCCCATCCCACCCACGCCATCCCCCCTCGTCCTCTCGATGACACGAACTTCATGAGCGTGACTCTGTGCTGGTGGTGTGCCCATGGCACCAAAGACCGAGGCATTGATTGGTCGAGTGGTCGAGCGCCATGTTCTTTGTATTGTCCAACAAGTTGTTTTGGCTGCGACCGCAATCGAACACAAAGCCGCACTCGCTTCTCTCTTCTCTTCGCTCTCTCGGCTCCTTCGTTCGTTCATTCGCTCATTCGCCCTCGCTCTCGTGCTGCTCCGCTCTCGCACGGTGCGTCTCGCCGTGCCTTGGATTTGTTGGACCTTCCAACCGACGCTCTTGGCAGTGTTGGTGAAGGCTTCGTGTGAGTGGTCGAGTGTCTTTCGAGCCCGTTGGTTCTGTTCCATCATCAAACGAGATGTCGCGCGTGGTCGCTCAGGTCGTGCACCTCAACCGCACAGTGATCGTGTCGTGGGATGACGCCGACGCCACGATCCGCACTCTCAAGGAGAACCTCGCGGCGTTGGTGCCCGACTTTCCTCCCGAGCAGCAGCGATGGGTGTTTGCCGGCTCGCTGCTCGCCGATGCGGCACCTCTCTCATCGATGCCGAATCTGCAACGCGAGACATTGATTCACGTCTTGAAGCAGAAGGTCGAGCTGCCTCCGCCACCAACACAACCAGCGCCGCCGCCACCGACACCGACGCCAGCCGATCCACCACGACGAGGTGGGTTCTTTACAAACTTCTTCCGCCGCAATCGAGCAGCAGGCCAAGGCGCCGATGCTGCTCGCTCCGAGCCAGACTCAGACGCCTCCGGCGAATGGCGACGTCCGCCATACGAACCATTGCCCGAGGTCAAGCACGCTCTCCCTGCCGTGTCGGCTGCATGGGCCAAGGAGCGCTTCTACTTGTGGTGTGTGGCGTGCGATCACCGAGCGATGGCTCCTGGTCAACAACAAGAGCTGCAACTCGGCGTCGTGCGACCTCTGTGCAAGCAATGCGGCTCCGATGCTGTGCTGCTGGCCGAGACCGAGCCGCTCACATGGCTCGAGCTGTTCCAAGACTCGGTGATGGGCCAGTGCCTCCAATGCAACGGCCGTCGTCGAGCCATCAAGTTCGAGTTCCACTGCCGCGGCGAGCGCCTGACACCGCTTGAGACGAGCGACTCGCGCCAGCCGCTCACTGTGTGCAAGGCCAAGTCGGCCACGACACTGAGTGTCGCTCTGCCGAATGTCGTCGACAACTCGCAGACGCAAATCGACTCGCTTGACTCCTTCGATGCCGACGCGGTCCAGGTGCAGTTCCATCCATGCGGATGTCGCTACAGTCTGGCGGGGTTCCTCGACGAGGTGACGCGTGCGGCAGCAGGCCAAGGCGGCGCCATCGGCACACGAACACTGCGCTCGATGCTGGTGCGCAACTCGGAGCATCCCGAGATCTTCGGACAGTACGCGCTGAAGTGTCTCTCAGCCAACGCCAACTGCAATGGCATCGCGTACTTGCCATCGTGCAAGGTGCTGTCGAATGACATGCGCGCCAAGATCAAGGACTGGGCCGTGGTGGAGCACATGCTCTCGGAGGGAGGAGTGTTGTGCAACTCGTGCCAGACGCCATTCTTCCCCGATGGTCCAGGCCCACGTCAGGTACCGATCAAAATCAAGGCGCGCACGTGTGTGCATGTGTTGGCAAGCCATGACTCATGCGATCGAGTGTGAATGACGAGCAGCATTGCACCAAGTGCAATATGGACATCTGCGAGCAACATGGCTGTGCATGGGAGGCGTGTCCTCATGGCGTGAGGCCGGGACCAACGGAGGCGTTTGCACGTTACTTTCGCACATGCATCGAGGAGGTCTTCACGCGAGGAGGCACTTGCCATCCTCCATGCTGTCCGCCAGGGCAGAAGAACGAGGCTTGCACGCACATGTCGGTTCGTTGCTCCACCGAATGCTCGAGCGAGGAGAGGAAGAACGAGAGCCACGAGGAGAAGGAGAGCAATCTCTCAATCGAGATCGAGATCGAGCTCGCTCACTTGTGTGCTGGTTGATTGATTGATTGATTGATTGGTTGATTGCACAGTGCGAGCATGGATCGTGGTGCTACTTTTGCGAGGCGGCCGTTGAGGATTCATGGGCGCATGCCCCTATGGATGGAGACTTCCTGAGCGACCGAGAGCTGTGCGCCATGTATCTGCACTGGCATCCTGAGTGCGAGGGCTCGCCAGCCGAGGCTCTCTCCAAGTTCCACCGACTCAAGACGCTGCGCTTGCTGCACGAGCTGCGCACGCAACCTGGCTGGACAGACGAGTTCGATCGTCTCTACGAGCCAATGTCGATCGACACCAACTGGCTCGACACGAATGTGCCCACGACGCCGATCACGCTCGAGGAGATTCAGCAGTATCCCTCGCGCAATCCGCCATATCGCTTGCCGTAGACAGCGATTGTTGCGGCAGCGGTAGAGCTCGAAGTCGAACTCGAAGCTGCGAGTGGGATAGAGGTCGAGAGTTGGGTTCGTGGTGGAGGAGGTTGGGTATAAACAATGGTCTCTCTCTTTGTTGTTGATGATGATGTTGTTCAAGAACTCGATGCGATTGACCACCGAATCCTGCGGCTCAACACAACTGCTCGAATTTACAGCACCGAAGGTCGTTAGAACATGTGTTGGAGGTTCCAGGTACCCAGGCGCAGGAGCGATCGCTGCCGAATGCGAGAGAGAGAGAGAGCACCCAGCGCCCGGCTCGCTCGACCTGCACCCGCTTCGGTCTGCGACCGCAATCGAACACAAAGCCGCACTCGCTTCTCTCTTCTCTTCGCTCTCTCGGCTCCTTCGTTCGTTCATTCGCTCATTCGCCCTCGCTCTCGTGCTGCTCCGCTCTCGCACGGTGCGTCTCGCCGTGCCTTGGATTTGTTGGACCTTCCAACCGACGCTCTTGGCAGTGTTGGTGAAGGCTTCGTGTGAGTGGTCGAGTGTCTTTCGAGCCCGTTGGTTCTGTTCCATCATCAAACGAGATGTCGCGCGTGGTCGCTCAGGTCGTGCACCTCAACCGCACAGTGATCGTGTCGTGGGATGACGCCGACGCCACGATCCGCACTCTCAAGGAGAACCTCGCGGCGTTGGTGCCCGACTTTCCTCCCGAGCAGCAGCGATGGGTGTTTGCCGGCTCGCTGCTCGCCGATGCGGCACCTCTCTCATCGATGCCGAATCTGCAACGCGAGACATTGATTCACGTCTTGAAGCAGAAGGTCGAGCTGCCTCCGCCACCAACACAACCAGCGCCGCCGCCACCGACACCGACGCCAGCCGATCCACCACGACGAGGTGGGTTCTTTACAAACTTCTTCCGCCGCAATCGAGCAGCAGGCCAAGGCGCCGATGCTGCTCGCTCCGAGCCAGACTCAGACGCCTCCGGCGAATGGCGACGTCCGCCATACGAACCATTGCCCGAGGTCAAGCACGCTCTCCCTGCCGTGTCGGCTGCATGGGCCAAGGAGCGCTTCTACTTGTGGTGTGTGGCGTGCGATCACCGAGCGATGGCTCCTGGTCAACAACAAGAGCTGCAACTCGGCGTCGTGCGACCTCTGTGCAAGCAATGCGGCTCCGATGCTGTGCTGCTGGCCGAGACCGAGCCGCTCACATGGCTCGAGCTGTTCCAAGACTCGGTGATGGGCCAGTGCCTCCAATGCAACGGCCGTCGTCGAGCCATCAAGTTCGAGTTCCACTGCCGCGGCGAGCGCCTGACACCGCTTGAGACGAGCGACTCGCGCCAGCCGCTCACTGTGTGCAAGGCCAAGTCGGCCACGACACTGAGTGTCGCTCTGCCGAATGTCGTCGACAACTCGCAGACGCAAATCGACTCGCTTGACTCCTTCGATGCCGACGCGGTCCAGGTGCAGTTCCATCCATGCGGATGTCGCTACAGTCTGGCGGGGTTCCTCGACGAGGTGACGCGTGCGGCAGCAGGCCAAGGCGGCGCCATCGGCACACGAACACTGCGCTCGATGCTGGTGCGCAACTCGGAGCATCCCGAGATCTTCGGACAGTACGCGCTGAAGTGTCTCTCAGCCAACGCCAACTGCAATGGCATCGCGTACTTGCCATCGTGCAAGGTGCTGTCGAATGACATGCGCGCCAAGATCAAGGACTGGGCCGTGGTGGAGCACATGCTCTCGGAGGGAGGAGTGTTGTGCAACTCGTGCCAGACGCCATTCTTCCCCGATGGTCCAGGCCCACGTCAGGTACCGATCAAAATCAAGGCGCGCACGTGTGTGCATGTGTTGGCAAGCCATGACTCATGCGATCGAGTGTGAATGACGAGCAGCATTGCACCAAGTGCAATATGGACATCTGCGAGCAACATGGCTGTGCATGGGAGGCGTGTCCTCATGGCGTGAGGCCGGGACCAACGGAGGCGTTTGCACGTTACTTTCGCACATGCATCGAGGAGGTCTTCACGCGAGGAGGCACTTGCCATCCTCCATGCTGTCCGCCAGGGCAGAAGAACGAGGCTTGCACGCACATGTCGGTTCGTTGCTCCACCGAATGCTCGAGCGAGGAGAGGAAGAACGAGAGCCACGAGGAGAAGGAGAGCAATCTCTCAATCGAGATCGAGATCGAGCTCGCTCACTTGTGTGCTGGTTGATTGATTGATTGATTGATTGGTTGATTGCACAGTGCGAGCATGGATCGTGGTGCTACTTTTGCGAGGCGGCCGTTGAGGATTCATGGGCGCATGCCCCTATGGATGGAGACTTCCTGAGCGACCGAGAGCTGTGCGCCATGTATCTGCACTGGCATCCTGAGTGCGAGGGCTCGCCAGCCGAGGCTCTCTCCAAGTTCCACCGACTCAAGACGCTGCGCTTGCTGCACGAGCTGCGCACGCAACCTGGCTGGACAGACGAGTTCGATCGTCTCTACGAGCCAATGTCGATCGACACCAACTGGCTCGACACGAATGTGCCCACGACGCCGATCACGCTCGAGGAGATTCAGCAGTATCCCTCGCGCAATCCGCCATATCGCTTGCCGTAGACAGCGATTGTTGCGGCAGCGGTAGAGCTCGAAGTCGAACTCGAAGCTGCGAGTGGGATAGAGGTCGAGAGTTGGGTTCGTGGAGGAGGAGGTTGGGTATAAACAATGGTCTCTCTCTTTGTTGTTGATGACGATGTTGTTGTTCAAGAACTCGATGTCGGTCTCGTTGGCGACTGTTGCTGCTGTTGCTTGGCGGCAGCGCGTTCAGCAACAATCTCCTTCATCAGCTGCTGGTCGACACTCAGGCTCTCCTCGGACTTGATCTTGGCGTACTCGCTCGTGGTGAGCGGCCGCAGAGGCAGCCAATCGGGCCATCGGGAGCTCACAGAGTCTCGCCAGCGATGCAGCAGCGGCGTCGCGGAGAGCATGTGCTCCTGCTCGTCGGCCGTGATGACGCCGTCACGTGCCGCCTGGATGACGGCGACGTTCTTGTTGACGGCAATGATGTTGCGCCGCTGCCAACGTCGAAACACCGTGTAGACGCTGTGTCCGCTGAGCGCCAGAGCCGAGAACACGACCGAGGCACCGAAGGCGTAGCGCGGCGAGCGAGTGATGGTCGCGAACGTGAAGCCCGTCAGGGCGGCAGCGACGCCGGTCGCTACGTAGTCCGGTCGATAGATGGCGTCGGGCTCGGGCGCGACCTCCAGCACCGGCATGTGTGTCAACGGATCGCGAACGACGCGAATCAGAGGCATTTCGGTGCGTGGAATGTACTCGGGTACGCGCGAGCGGCCTAGCGTCGTGCGGCACACGTTGCGCAGTGCTGGTTCGATCACGATGCAGAGAGAGTGAGTACATCGATCGAGCTCCAGACGTTGCGAGCGCGATCGAGTCATGCAAACATACAAAAGAAGCAAAATCCCACCATCGAAGACAAGGCGCCTCCCGAGAGCGTGTACGCGAGGATTCGATTCGGATAGTGCAGCGTGCTGTACGCAAAGATGGCCGCCATGCCAGCGGTACCGACGTAGGCGCTGGCGCGCAACGAGCCGAGCGCATCGAACTCTCGCCAAACCGAACCACTTGCATGGCCCTCATCTGTTGTTGATGACGATGAACGAGGTGGTTCAGCCATTCGATGCCGCGAATCCAATCGAATCCAATCGAATCCAATCGAATCCAATCCAATCCAATCCAATCCAATCCAATCCAATCCAATCGAATCCAATCCAATCGAGTCCAATCGAATAGAGAGAGAGATGCGTTCGGCGAGCAGCAACGAGCCAACAAGCGAAACACGAAGCGAAGAAATCGCAACGAGAAAGTTACGCGTCGTAAGGAAATCCGTACTCCAGCGTGGTTTCGTGGTTGTATTTCTTGGAGGCCAGCGTGGTTTTCCTCGTTTCGTTGTTCGTTGCTCTCCTTCTCTTACGCACACGCATCTCTCACGCATCTCTCTCGCAACCTCGCGCTGCGATCCTCACACCAAACCCTAACGACTCGATCTACTCGCTGTATCGTACCGATTGCATCACTGCTACGATCCTCGCTACCAAGACGAAGAAGATCACGACCAGCTGCACCGGCACACCTCCCAGTGCTGCCTCTCTATTTATTCGTGCCGTTGTACACATCGATCGACACCGACACCAACATCGACATCGACATCGACATCGACATCGACATCGACATCGTTGCCCGTAAGAAACCTCCCTCAGATACACGCTGCATCAGCGCCATCGTCGCTCCGTCATGGCAAACGCTTCAGGAAGCTCGATCGAGATGACTTCGTTCAGTCTACTCGAGGACGATCCGTCCGATATCTCGACGAATCCGTTCGAAGGCCCCACACCGCCGACGGCCGCCAAGCGCGGCAGCCTCGCGGGCTACAAGAAGCTCTTGCAACTGCGACCGTACGCCGTGTTGCTCTCGGCTGACATGGTGTCGTTGACGGGTGACTGGCTCAACTACCTTGGCACGGTCGAGGTGCTGAAGGAGATTACGACCTCGTCGGTTGCGTTGAGGTACGGCTGGCGCCTCTCGCTCGCTCGTTCGTTCGTGTCGTCGTCTGATCGCAACCAACATCGATATCTGTCTCTCTATCAATCAATCTAGTGGCTTGCTCTTGGTGCGCATGCTGCCGCCCTTGTTGTTGTCGCCAGTCACAGGCGTTGCCTCTGACCGCCTTGATAGACGCTACATCTTGGTATCTATCCATCCAACCACAACTCACTCGCTCGGTCGTTCTCGATCGCTAACCAACTGGGTTCGCTACTGGCACCCGTCGACGATGCAACGCAGATTCTGAGTAACTTCTTGCGTATGCTCATCGTGCTGCTGCTGATCGGCGTCAAGTACTATCCGTCGTTGCCGTTGCTGTACAGCCTGGTACGCCGACTCGTTGCATTGGTGCTGCGATCATCATCACTCACGCGCCCATACTCGTGCGCGGCTCAGGTACTATTGCAATTCTCGGTCAGTGCTTTCTTCGAGCCGTCTCGTGCTGGCATGGTGCCAGTGTACGTGCCCAAGGACTTGCTGATCAAAGCCAACTCGATCGATAGGTTCGCGACTTCATGTCCCAAGCCGCGGCAGTGGCTATTCAAGCAGCTGTTGCTCACACGAACACGAACACGAACACGCAGTGCTGTTTGGTCTGGCTGCTACCTGATAGGTTCGGCCATCGGCGGCGTGTTGGCCTCCGAGCTCGGAGTCGGAATCTGCTTCCTGATCAACTCGGCCACCTATCTAGTGGCGGCTCTGATCCTGCTGCTGCTGCTCAAGTACCCGTATGAGGTCGGCGCCGACTACGAAGCCACGTCGCCGAAGCTCGAGGCCTCGCCGCAGAGCAAGAGCGCCTCTGCGCGTGCGTGCTCGTCGCTCTACGACAAGCTGTCGTTCCTGCATCCGTTGCTCGACGTCTTCCCGTATCTCCTCAAGCACCCGGGCATCTTCTTCTTGATCTGGGTCAAGGCCTTTGCGGCTGCGAGCTGGGGAGCCTTGAGCGTCGTACGTCGTCAGCACTAGTCACTCTCTGAGAACGAATCGAGAGTACTCATTATCCCTTCTCGTTCCAGGCTGAAGTCGAGCTCGTCGAAGGTGAGTTCCTGTACCACGGCAGCCCGTCGATGCCACTTGGTTTCTTGTATGCTGCATGTGGCCTCAGTACGTTTGCCTCTCTGACGCCCTATCTATCTCTCTATCTCTCTCTTTCTCTCCCGGGATGAGCTCTAACACTCGCGTACGTGTGGGAACTCGACAGCTGGTATCGTGGCGCCATTCTTGTTCGAGTATCTCGTGGCACTCGGCAACTACTCGGTTCGGTTGCAACAGCTTGCGATCGTGACTGGCTTTATCATGGAGGCAGTCGGAAGTTGCGTCGCCGGTTGGGCGCCAGAGCTGTGGATCTTGATCGCTGGCAGCGCCGTGGCGTCAGCTGGCTCCACCGTCTCGTGGGTATTCTCCAGCAGCATTCTACAAGTGTGGACGGCAGAGCGCTTCCGTGGCCGCGTGTTTGGCTTCGATATTGGCCTGTGTACTTTTGGTACGTGGCTGCTCTTCCAACGCCACCAACCACCAACCACCGCACGATTGCTGACTCGAGCTCGATGGCCAATGTGCACAGGCGAGTCGATTTCCATCATCATTGCCGGCGCAGCGCTCGACATGCATATGACACCGCGCGAGGCTGCAGTGTACATTGCAGGCTTGCCGGCGTTCGGCTACGCGCTCTGGTGGATCGTGTACTTTGCCGGCCTCTCTCCGCGCCTCGACCGCTACTTCCTCGACCGACCCGAAAAGTACTCGTTCCTGCCCAAGGACGAGGACGACGCTGCCACGCCGACAGCCACCGACGACAGCGATAGCGACCCCGACCTTACGCCTGTGGCCGACGAGGAGGCGCCGATGGTGAAGCCGGCCGATGAGCTGCCGGTGGTCGACCTTGGCGCCGCTGGCTCAGCGACCTCCTTCGCTGCCATGCGAGGCATGCCCGCTGCGGAGGGTGTCGAGAAGTTACAGGCGGCACCGGAGCAGTCGCCATCACCGGTCCTGATAAGTGCCAATCCCGAGGCATCGGTCAATGCGCAGGTGATCGACTTTCTCCTTTCCGACGAAGAATGAGCCACTCTCACTCTCACTCTCACTCTCGCTCTTCGCCTGCCTCGAGACACCCCGGTTCACGTACCTGCTGAATGTTTTTGTCGTTGAGATCGTTTGTATCATAATAACGCGTGCGTAAATCAAACATAAATCGTCATTCCCTCCAAGAGTGAGAGCGCGCGAGGGCTTGGGCGATGAGGAAGCGTTATTCGCATTTTTCCTTTTTCGCCTTCGTCGTCTTCCGGTGGTTTGTCGCTCTTCGTCGTTGTTGTTGTTTGCTTCTCTCCTCCCGCCTGCTCGAGCTCATGGCGCCACGACGACCTGTGGTATTGCTTGTGGTAGCGCTGGTCGCGCTGGCGGCCGTGGCGTTGGCGAGCGAGCTCAAGATGATCAACCCGGCTCAGACGTGCTATCGCCTTAACTTTGAGCCTGATGTACCGCAGATGGTACGTTGCTTTTGGTTGGTTGGTTGATTCATCACGCGGCATTGAGCGGGCGCTCTCGTTGACACTGTGACAACAGGTCCAGAAGCAAGAGCTCGTCACGTGTTGCTGGTATGCGTACCAGAACAACTGCTGCTTCAACACGTTCTTCGGCGTGCGTATTCGAGGCTGGCTGTTGCTTTCTTCCGGGCTTGCTTGCTCTTGCTTGCTCTTGCTGTGTGTCTGTGTATTTGCTTATCGAGTGCTGTTGCAGACCACGTATCGCAAGCTCCAAGCCCTCGTCAACACCGGCATCTCGAAGCCATGCTACCTGGCGGTGGCCGAGTCGATTTGCAACGAGTGTGACGCACGTTCGCTCGACTTCCGGCGCTGGGACGCGAGCACCAATCGCACGACGGTCTACATGTGCCACTCGACCTGCGTGGCGTTCTTCTCGACCTGCAGCGCCGAGGCCGCGGCCTCCAACATCACGAGCGCCGAGCAGTGGTGCGCACAGTGGCCGACCGTCTTCGGCCTGCACGACCCGCTGGCGACGCGGCCTCGGCCTCCCATCTACGTCATGTCCAAGTACGACCGCCGGTGCTTCTACGGCATCGGCTACCAGTCGGGCTTCGTGAACGTGGCGCGCGAGATCGGCCAGTGCCTCCCGGACCCCGGCAACGCCTCGCATCCCTTCCGGCTCGGGCCCGCCAAGCCGACGCCGCTGCCGCCGCCGCCCATGTTGTCGCCCAACGAGCGCATCAACAACCTCAATCCCTTCGTGACGATCAGCGACTTTATCGCACGCACCAAGTACAGCGTGCCGTCGCTCGTTGTCGGCCACAGCAAGAATACCAACGCCGCTGTGGCGCTCTCAGCACCGTGGTCGCTGCTGCTTGCCGTGACGACGCTGCTCGTGGCTGCCATCGTGCGCGTGGCCTAGATCGTGATTCGCAGGTCTCTTAATTTAATCATCATCATCATCATCGTCATCATCATCACTGAAAGGCAGACAACAACAACACACAAGGCCGAGCCGAGCGAATTCACGCTCAACAGAGTACTTGGCGCTCTTACAGCTCCTGTATCTATCACATCTATCCAACTACACAAAAAATTGATGACAACCTTCATACTATACCACTACTACAACAACAACAAAAAAAGTACAACCACAACCATATCTGCTCTCATCACAACCAATACTCGTACACACACACACGCACACACTTGGTGTTCTAGCGTGGTGTCAGCACCGAGGTAGTCAGCGGCTCGTTGTTGATCGCAGCGGTGAGGATTTTGACCAGCTCTCCACTGTTGGTGTTGCGTTGTGCCAAGCCGAGCGGTGAGATGTCACGGCCCTTGTCGTCGGTGGTGGGCGTGGGAGCCGGGTCGGCACGAAACTCGAGCAGCGCTCGCAGCATCTCGGCTGAGTTCGAGCGCACGGCGTAGTGCACGCACGTCAAGTTGTCCCTGCAAGGAGTCATAGTAGTGGCACGGAGTGAGTACGACACAAATGTCCGAGCGCACGCAATCAGAGAGTACGCACTTGGTCTTGGCGTTCGGGTTGGCGCTCGACTGCAACAAGGCCTTGAGGGCGACGAGGTTCTTGCGCACGCAGCACGAGTGCAACGGTGTCTCGGCGTAGCGATTGGCGGCGTTGAGCGACGCACCGCGCCACACGAACATCTGGAGCAGCTTCTCGCAATGCGGCTCGGAGTTCTCGGGCCACTGGCGAACAAAGTAATGCAACGCCGTGTTGCCATCGCTGTTCTGCACCGTGACATCGACCGCTTGCGTCGAGAGCAACGATTCGACCAGGTTCAAGTTGCCTTCGTTGGCGGCCGTGTGCAACGGCGTCCAGCCGTTCGAGTCCTTGGCAAAGACGTTCGAGATGCCTGGGGCGTGCAGGTCGTTAGCAAGCTTGTGGCTTCCTGGCGCGCGCACACAACACAAAACACACACGTACCAGCTTTCGCGATCGTTGCCGCAAAGTCGAGCGTCGATGGCGAGAGCTGACGTTGTAAGAGAGCTCGGCCGATGGCGTTCTCGTCGACCACAGGCTGGCAACGAACGAGAGGAGGTTAGAAGAGCGGTGAAGCGCGCGCGTGTGGCGTGTCTTCAAAGTACTGCACGTACCGGCAGCTTGGCCAGCTTGTTGGCAGTGTCCTTCTCGGCAAGCTGGCGCTCCTCGGATTCGGGCAGGATCAACAAGAGCGACTGCAGCTTGGTGAGCCACTTGCGTGCCTCGTGCGTGGCCTCGTGGCAGAAGGCATACTCGGCCGCCATGCGCGTGTAGCGCGTCGCCATGAGAATGTGCGCGTTCGATGGGCGCTGCTCGCCCTCGAGCACCTGACTCCAATGGTGCGCCAAGTGGCCAAAGTAGTCGGCGTCGTCCGGATGGTTCTCTTGGTAGTAGATGGCGAGATCGAGGTGGAGCTGCTTGCGCTGCGAGAAGAGCATGCGCGAGTAGGCGACCTTGCGGATGGCGGCCGTGCTGAAAAAGTACGTGCTGTCACGGCCGCTCTTTTGCTTCAACGTGATGAGGTCCAGGGTCGAGAGCAGGTGAAGCTCGTGCTCGAGGAACGACTTCTCGCCCTCGATCGGATACACGGCTCGTAATTCCGACGATGTAAATTCACGACCCAATACCGAAGCTACACCACCCAATCAATCAATCAATCAGTCAACTAACCAATCTCTCTCTCCGTGCGAGAGAGCGATAACGTACCAACTTTCAACACCATTTGTGTTGAAGCACCTAAACGATCGATACGTGAACTAATGATACTATGAATCGTCTCAGGCAAGTCATTCTGTGACAATGAGCCTAGAGCATCATTGAGTTGACAAGTTCGTTCGGCCTTATCGACCACCACGAGACCCGAGTCACGGAGGCCGAGTGCGAGCTGCTCGACAAAGTACGGGTTGCCTTGGAGGTTGGGTACGAGCGAGAGCACAAAGTTGCGCAGCAAGTCGGGCAGCTGGCAGACGCCGAGCGTCGTGCACGTGAGCAGACAGCACGACGAGCCGCTGAGGCCCGAGAGGCGAATGCGCGAGAGGTCCTTGAGCTCGAGCAACTCGGCGTGTTTGGCCGGGATCGGCGGCACGAGCGGGCGCATGGTGAAGAGCAACATCAGCGGTCGCACGCCGCGGCGGATCTCGAGCGCCGTCATGAGCGACGTGGCGTCGATGGCGTGAATGTCCTCGAGCACGATGAGCACCGGGCCGCACGCAATCAGCTGAATGAGGTACTTGAGGAAGTTGATGGTGGTGGTGGCGCGCTTCTTTTGCGGCATCTTCTCGGTGATCGAGTTGTCCTTGATCTTGAGCTCGGGCAAGATGTCGTTCAGCAGCGGCACGAGGCCGAACCAATCGGGCGACAGGTCCATGCGCAGGCGGTCAAAGAGCCGCTCGACCGCCATCGGCGTAATGTCGCTCGGCAGATCGAGGAGGTCGAGCAGAATCGTGCCCCACGGATAGAACTGCGACCGCTCCATGGTCGTGTCGGCCATGCCCGAGAGCACGCGCACGCCCTGCCGCTTGGCGAACTCGATCGTGTACGCCACGAGCGCCGACTTGCCCATGCCCTCGACGCCCTCGATCAACACCATCGAGTTGGCGCCCTCGGCCGACAGACGGCACACGCGCTCGTGCAGCAACGACTTCTCGGCGAAGCGTCCGATCACGAACAGCTCGTCGTAGTGCTGCACGAAGCGCCGTCGCTGCGGCTGGAAGATGTCGATCGCCTTGGCCTTGCCCTTGACCATGATCGGCTCCAGGCGCTGGAACGGCACCTTGGAGCGACTGGCCTTGTAGGTCGGCTCGTCGCACAGGATCGCGAGCTTCATCTTGTGCGCCGCCACCATCAGCCGCGCCGAGAGATTCACAATGTCGCCCACCATGGCGTACTCTTGTCGACGATCGCTGCCGACCGAGCCACAGTACACACGACCGGTCGTGACACCGATCGTATTGTCCATACCGATCGCGAGCAAATCCTCATGAATCTGTTGCGCTGCCTTGACACCTCGAACGGCATCATTATCATGCGAGAAGGGTGGCAATCCGAATGCAGCAATCAATACCGTTCCCTACATCAGAACAATCATCATATTAGTAATCAGCGAGAAAAATCACACGAGAGAGCACACGAGAGATATGTACCTTATCATCAGCCAAGAATTGGCGCACCATTCCTTCATATTGGAAGATGACCTTTTGCATACATTGCAGCACCTTGTGAATCGTATCACAATAGCGTTCCATACGCTTGTAATCGAATTCACTGTTGAGCTTGACGAACAACACCGTCACGGTACGCAGTTCATCCATCCAACCAATCTGCTTGGCGTCGAGGCGTGCGAGTACCGCCTGCGGAATGAAGGCTCGCAGTGCTGCCTCGGCCTCGACGCTCGGAAAGATGGGCGCCGACGGCTTGACGGCGACCGACTTGGAGATCGAGCGCACGTACCAATCGCTGCCGCGCGGCTCGCCGACGCACCAATCCTTGATGAGCTCCCACGCCTCGCCCGACACCACCACCTCTCCCGTGTGGCTGTTGTCGACGGCGGTACGCAGTTGTGCGAGTGGCTCGCCCGACACGAGGTACTCCCACGAGCTGTCGGTTCCGCCGACGTACAGCGAGTACAACGGGCCCGAGCCGATGCCAATGTGCAGCGTGAGACGGAAGCCCTCGTTCGAGTCGTACTCGGCGAGCTTGGTCTGAATCTCGAAGCCGCACTGGACGGCACGCAGTGTCAAGAGCGCCAGTGACTGCTGTTGATCGTCGTCGGTGGCGTGTGCCTGTGCGCTCACCAACGACGGCGGGCCGCACGATGCGAGTGATGATGATGCATCAGTGCTTGAGCTGCTGGCGGAGCTGGCGGCCGCGGCTGACGAGTTGTTGCTAAACATGCAAATGAGCGCGTCGCCCGCGAACTTGAGCACGTCGCCACCGTGGTTGTTGACGGCGAGAATCAAGCTGCCAAAGTAGGCGTTGATGTGCTTGGACACCAGCTCGGGTCCAGCGGCGCCGAGGGCCGCCAGGCGCTCGTTGAGCGACGTGAAGCCCGAAATGTCGATAAAGAGAATCGAGGCCGGGAACTGCTGGATGCACGGCTCGGTGGGCGGGCGCGGCGAGCTCTGGAACTGCGCCAGCAACACGCGCGGCACGTAGGTCGCCATGGCGTTCACGAGCTCGTGCAGCTTCTGCGTGGTCTTGGCGGCGGCCTGGTCGGCCTCGGCCAGGCGATTGGCCTTGCTGCTGCGGTGGCGCTGCATGACGGGCTCGACGCCCGGCGGGTACGCGACGCAAAACACGTAGTAGTACGAGACCGGGCGATCGTCGCCAAAGGCGCCGCGCACCAGCTCGGCGACGTCGAGCTTCTTGCGCTCGATCGTGAACTTGACGAGCGCCGCCACCTCGTTCTTGGGCGCACTCTTGCACGAGAACGTGCACTTGAGGTCCGAGAAACCGAGCGGGCCGAGCTCGAAGCGCTCCTCGGGGAACGAGAACGAGCAGTCCTTGGGCGTCGACGAGTCGTGGCTGACCGTGATGATGATCGAGTGCTCGCTCTTGTTCTCGATGATCGTGCTGCGGTGCACGGTGTTGGCACCGGGCGACGTGCACTGAAAGATGTGGAAGCCCTGGTAGACCGAGATGTACGGCAGCGCACCGGCGAGCGTCGCGTTGCTCTCGCGGAACATGCTGAGGCCACGGTCCTGCAGCACCTTGATCGTGTGCTCGGGCGCCTCGATCGACATGAGTACGTCCTTGAGCGGCGTCAGGTTGAACGGCGCGCCCTTGCTGCACGCGGCCGCCATAGCCTGCAGCGCGAGCGTCAGGTTCTTGTCGGTCGCAAACACCGCGTGTGTCGCGCCACACGTGACGCCCGTCACAAAGTGCGAGCGCTCGTGCAGTTGCTGTACACGCAGCGGCTCGTGCTGATGGTCGCGTCGATGCGGCGCCAGCAGCATGCCCCACGTGTACGCGTCGCCCTCGGCCGTCACGGCGCCCGTAATGTGCGCGCCGCACGACACCTGCGACACGACCTCGACGCGCTGCTGAAAGTACGGCACCTGCACCGGCGACGGCTCGGAGATCGAGCCGCGTCCAGCGCCGAGGCCCAGCTCGCCGAAGCGGTTGCTGCCCCACATGTACAGATCGCCGCCGGCCTTGATGGCGGCCGAGTGCGCGGCGCCGGCCGAGATGTACGTGATGCTCGAGAGCGACAGCTGTTGCGGCAGTGGCAGCTGGCCGCTCTTGAGCCCGACGCCCAACTGGCCGTTGCTGTTGCTGCCCCACGTAAACACGACGCCGCACTCGGAAAGCGCCATCGTGTGGTACCAACCGCACGCCACCTGCACGATCGTGTAGCGCACGTTCGGCATCAGGTTGACGCGCAGCAACTCGGTATGGCTGCCCTCGCGTCCCAGCTCGCCGCACGTCGAGCGGCCGCACGTGTACACGCCGTCGGTCGTCAAGGCCGCCGTGTGCGCCCAGCCGCAACTGACGCCCAGCAAGCGGCCGGCGACGCGCACCAACAAGGGCGTGCTGCATCCGAGCGTGCTGTTGCCCAGCTGTCCCGTCACCAGGTTGCCGTCGTCACTCTTGCCACTCGGAGCCGCGAACGCCTCGAGCTCATCCTCGTTGTCCGAGAGCGTGTTGTCGCTGCTCTCCTCGCCGGTCGTCGTCGGCGAGTCGCTCGTGGTCGCCGTGCTTGCCGAGTTGGTGGTGGTGGCCGAGGTCGAGCGCGGCGATACCGACGGACTGGTCTCGAGGCTGCGCGTTGCGGCCTGCTCCATCTCGGCCGCCGATGGCAGCTGCAAGGTCGTGACGCCGGGTGGTGGCGGTGGCGGCGGCGGTTGTGAGCGGCGTTGTTGCTGCTGCATCTTCTTGCGTGCATCGAGTGCGTCGTAGTTGACGCCCCACAGCACCAGCTCGTCAGCGTCGGTGATGGCGGCAAAGTGGAAGGCGCCACAGGCGACGTGCACGACGCGCCGACCGAGCAACTTGGGAATCGTGATGCTGCCGGTCCAGTTCTCGGGCGCTCGCTCGACTCCCACGCACGCCGTGTGCAGCGACTTGGCTCCCGAGATACAGAGCTCGCCGAGATCCGACACGAGCGCCATGGTGTTGGGCCCAGCGGCAATGCGAGCGATGCGACCCGAGAAGGTATCGATCGATTGCAACTCGCCTTGTAGTGCCACGAGGTCGTAGGTCGGAGGGCAACCGGCCAGGAGGTAGCCAGCAATCGCATCCTCGTGACTCAGCAAGAAGGCACCACTCATGAATGCCGTGCCGCTATATTGCATCGAAGCGAACCATCGATATTGTTCGAGTGATAAATCGTTTCTACGCATTCACGCACGAGAGAGTGAGAGAGAGAGAGAGCGATAGTGAGTTTGTGAGTGTGAGTGAGGGTGCTTTGGATGAACGTACGTCTTGAGTTGAGTCGAATCAAGCACTGGTGCACTTGGTAGGCGCAAGGTACCCTCTCGCGTTTGACGCAGAAAGTGATTCTTCAGCAAGTCTCCAATGTCGATCACTGCCTCGTCGTCGAGCGAGCTCGCGAGACTGAGTGTCGTGCCGAGCGACGGTGTCACGGTCAACGAGATGACGACCTCTTTGACCCATTCCTCGACGATGCGCGGCGTGCCACGCTTGGGCGTGTGCGTGCTCTTCTTGAAGAGCGACAGGCCCTTGCGAGGTGCCGATGATTTGCTCGAGTCGTCGTCGGCCGAGTCGGGCGTATTGATGGTGATGCCGCCTGCGACGCTCGGTGGCGTCGAGCTGTTGAGCTTGATGGGCGCGCGTCCCATGACCAGCGAGCGGCGCTTCTCCTTCTTGCTCTGCTTGTCCTTCTTGTCGTCATCGTGCGCCTTGACGCTCTTGAGCGACACGGAGCGCGCATGCTTGGCCGCCTCGCGACGTGCCAACTCCTCCTCGACCTGCGCCGCGTCGCCGGCGATGCTCAATCCACGGTTTCGAATGAGCTTCTGGTCGGTCGTCTGTCCACCCAGTCGGCCGACGGCCGCCGTCGAGAGTGACTGCGCAACCTTGAGGCGGTGTTTGTCTTCGCGCTTGCTCCACGACGGTGCCTGCTTGTCGGCCGGCGTCGGGCTGATGTTCGAGTCGTCGGCTGCTGCCCTGCCGCGTGTGATCGAGAGATTGCTGCTGCCGCGCGAGAGTTGCATCGCTGGCGGCAGATTGTTGAGCGAGGCCTTGGGTGGCGGTGGAGGTTCCGACGGTGCCAGGCCGTATGCGCGCTGGAGCAAGTTGAGCAACTCGGCTTGTGTGCGAAGCTGGCGGCTCTGGTTGTCGAGCTGTTGCTGTTGACGAAGAAGAGCCGCATGTTGGTCCTGAATACGAGCCTTCTCGACGTCGATCTCGCGCTCCAAATGGTTCAATTGGCGCGCTAATTGCTCGACCAATGCTTTCGAGATGTCGACCGGTGGTGGTGGTGGCGGCGGTGGTGGCGTTGCTTCCTCGGCAGGAGTGGTGGTGGTAGTGGGCTGCTCTGCATCCGATGAGCTTGTTGCACTGTCAGGCGCCTCTCCTGCCGCAGGACTAGAGGCATCACTCGTTGCGGTGCTGGAGGGAGCGGGTGCTGCCGCGGATGCTGAAGACGGCGACACCGAAGGAGTGGCGACTGGAGATACCAGTGGAGTTGATGGTGTTGCGAGCGTCGAGGGAGCTGCTGTCGATGAGGGCGATGGTGGTGTCGTTGTTACCGTAATCGGTGCTGCCGCCGCTGCCGGTGCCGCTGCTGCCGGTGGTGATGGTGGCAGTACTGTCGATGGTGTGCCTGCTGGCGTTGCGCGAGCAGGTGATGCCGGCTCGGGAGTGAGCTTGGAAGCCACCGTCGTGGCGTATTCGATGGCTTCGAGACGAGAGAGATTCGTGCGCTGCATGGCGCGTTGGTGCTCGAGCTCCAGTTGCTGCTGCAACAAGTCGAGCGCCAGTCGTTCCATTTGCTCGAGGTGCGCAATCATGTTGTTCTTGGCGAGTGTGATCGGTGATGCGTGTGAGGTCGGCGCGGCGTTGGCACTCGCTCCGGTGCCCGAGGTGCTGGAGGCGGCAGTGCTCGCCGAGGTGCCGCTCGTTGTGTCACTGCCACCGGTTGTGTTCGGCGGCTGAATGGCAGTGGCGGCCACGGTGGCAGCGACCAGGGCACTCTCCTCGACCACCACGGCACCGGAGCGACTTCGAACGCGAACCTCTTGTGTCGCCGAGTTCGAGCTTGAGCGGGCGACTTGGCTGGTCATGGAGGATGGCGGTGCGAAGCCAGGGAAGTTGGGCAGCGTCTCGATACGACGAAGTGGCTTCTTGCTTGAAGTCGAAGACGCACCAATGGTGGGACTCTGCGAGAGTGCATTGCTGTCGAGCGAGGTACCAATCGCCGGGTGCTGGTGTTGTTGTTGTTGGTGTTGCTCGAGCGCAGACGATGACGTGTGAGTATCATCGTCGCCGTCGCTGCTGTTGCTGTCGTCGTCGTCGTCGCCGTCCTCTTCACGTTCGGCTTCATCGTTGGAATCAACTTCGTCGTCCGTGAGCTGCTCGTCAGAGTCCGGTGCATCGAGCACCTCGTCTCCATCAACACCACCTCCAGCATCGTCTTGCTGCTGTTGTCCAGGTTCAGGAAGCGCAGGCAATGGAGCAGGCAGGTCGGGAGTGGGAGCGGTGGTGCTGTGCAGCGGCGACGGACTCTCGGGCCACTCGTCAGGGGAGGGAGAGGGCGTCGCATCGCGGTTGTCCATCGGCTGCGGCAGATTGGCAGCGAGTGCGCGTCGTGCTTTCTGCGGGTGAGCGATCGGAGAGGCGCCTCGGTTGCCGGCCGAGCCAGCGAACGAGGTCGGCATGAAGATGGCCTGCTGCGTCTTCTCCTGGTCGCGAGTGAGGCGCTGAACGCGCGGCTTGGGGCTCACGTGTCGTGCGATCGAGTCGCTCGAGTGGTGCGCCGCTAGGTGCACCGAAGAAGGTGAGCTCGAGCTCGAGCTCGAGCTCGAAGGCAGGATTGGCATCGATTGGCCTTGCGAGACGCTCAGCGGAGATGGGCGCTCGGCATTCTCGAGAGCGGATGGCTCTGCGCCAGACAGTGGCTCGGCCAGCGACGAGAGCGGTGCTGCGGCTGGTGCCGCCGCCTCCTCGGTAGGCTCTGCAGTGTTGGCATTCTCAGTGGTGGGGTTTGTCGTCGATGTCGGCGTCGAGATTGTTGTTGTTGTAGTGCTGGGGGTGGCAGTGGCGGTGGCGGTGGCGGTCACCGCAGCAACAGCAGGCAAGTTCGGCGCCGGCAAGGACGACGAAGGCGAAGGCGAAGGCGAAGGCGACGGCGACGACATCAATGCGGCGATGGTCGTGTCGCGCTCGCGACCCCTCGACAACTCGGGCACGATGTCTACGAGGAGCGCGTTCGCGTCGCCGATCGGTGGCGGTGATGGGAGCGAGATGGTCGATACGGCTCGCGGCCGCGTGGCGCTCGGCTGCTCGACCGGCGCGAACATGACGGCGCTCTGGCGCTGCGAGATGGCGTCCTCCTCGCTGTCGGCACGCACGATCACCATTGGCTTGTCGGACCGGAAGTTGTTGAGCGGACGGCGAGTGGGCGACGTGCTGGGCGACTTGGCCGAGCTGGCCGCGGCGGGCGGAGCGGCGAGCGGAGGCACAGACGCCGAGGCAGCGGCGGCAGCGGACGTCGTCGTCGTCGGTGCATCGTCGGGCTTGGAGAGCTTCGTCGAGCGCTTGACGCCCAGCACCGAAGAGCGCTTCTTCTTCATGGTGGTGCCGACGAAGGCGCACTCGTCGACGTGCCAGGCCGATGCGGTGCCGCGCCAACAAGCGAGAGAGAACGAGCAGCAGGCCGCGAGAGAGAGAGAGTGCGAGAGAGATGGAGAGGAAGTTCTTCTTCTCGCTGCTGTGCTGCGGCGCCTTTGCGGAAGCGAACAAATCTTCGACAAAATCAAAATCCAAATGCCGCTGCGCCTGAGGCTGCCCCTCTCTCATTCATTCATTCGCCCTCTCGTCCTCGCCGCAGCCACAGCCACAATGGGTGCTCCGCCGGTCTCGCCTCCTCCCGTCGAGAATGTCTCCAAGGTCAAGGCCGCCACCATCACCAAGTTCGCCGCCATCACCGGCATCGTGACGATCGTCGTGTGCTACGTTCTGGCCGTGCGCGAGGGCCATGTGCCCAAGTGGTTGCCGATGGTACGCGCCCTCGCCCTGCCTCGCCCTCGCGCCGCCTCGTGCCATGGGCTACTCACCACCGCCATCTCTCGCTCGCTACAGATCAGCGACTGCGCCGTGTACCCGCCCGAGTCGTACCTGTTCCGCGTCGGCATCATCAGCTCGGCGCTCATGATCTTCGTGACCTCGGTGCTCTTCTACTTCTTCCTGTCGTCGACCACCGGCCGCCACAGGTTCGACGACAAGGTCGGCGTGTTCCTCGCCGGCCTCGCCACCCTGGGTCTGGCGCTCGTCGGCGCCATCAACGAGGACGAGAACGGCACGGTGCACGGCGCCTCGGCCGTCGTCTTCTTCACGGCCTTCATCTTCTACATGATCCTCTCGACCGTGCGCTTGTGGCGCTACAAGAACCCGAACTTCACCGTCTCCAAGACCTCGCTCACCATCAAGGCCACCACCACCGTCATCGGCCTCGTTGCCCTGATCGCCTTTGCGCTCATGAGTACGCCTCCCTCGCTCGCTCGCTCGCTCACTCACTCGCATTCCTTCGTCGATGATTTTGCGTCACTCACGCGTCGTGCTGGCAGGCTCGAACTGGGGCAAGTACGCCACCGACATTGCCATCTGCGAGTGGGTCGGCACCTCGATGATCCTCTTCTTCGTGCTGTCGTACAACCTCGACTTTGGCGACAACGAGTACGTCGCGAGCCTCCTGGTCGACACCTCGGCTGCCGTTGCCCCTGCGGCGCCCGCCGTCGTCGACGCCACGTCGTCGGCCGTCTAAGATGCCCCACGTTGCGCTGCCCCGCATCAGCACCCGACGCATGCCCACGCTGCGAACTCGTGTGAGCCTTCGAGCAAGCGAGCGTCCGGTGCCCACGGGTCCCTCTCCTCTCGCTCCTTGCCCCCTCCTGCCTTCTCTTCTACCGAGCCGACCCCCATTCCCATTCCCTCTCCACGTGCTCTGTGCGACGTCGATTGGCGCCCCCAAGCAACCACCCCTCCATCCCCCATCGTTAATGAATAAACCCGCGTTGGTTCGGTCAATCTATCAGTCGTGCCGCCCAAGCCTAAGCCCAAGCAGCAGTGAGAGGGTCGGGTTGGTTGTTCGTGTTCGTGCTGCGCTGGCTCATTCGGTCATTCGTTCTCGCCGTCGTGGTGCACGCAGCTCGGCCTCCACGCCCCACGCACCCATCATGGCGGCCTCCTCCTCCTCCTCATCCTCCTCCAACCTCCGCGGCCAACTCAACATCAAGATCGAGGAGGCCACCAACGTCTTCAAGACCCAGGGTCGATTCGCGACCCCCTACGTGGTCGTGTACGCCAAGAATACCGCCATCGGTCAGGTACTCCCATCATCGAGCTCTCGCGCTCGCTCTCTCTAGACCACAACAAGCTCGTTGCTGATGCCGCATTCCCGACAGACTCCGGTTCAGCATACGGAAGAGTCACGCCTCGATCCCAAGATCGTCAACGTGCGATGGCAGCATCACTTTACGCAGACGTACGACGGACCGTCGGACCTGCCGCCGGTCATTACCTTCCAGATGTTCGAGAAGGAGAAGGACATCTGGAAGACCTGCATGGGCTGCGTACGTCCGACTCGCGACGACCGTATCGAGCCTCACGCGTGACCAGAACGACTGACGATGCTGGCGACCTGTGCAGGTCAACGTGCCGTTGTCGGATGTGTTCGGATGTCCGCGCAATCTGCTCGATCGTTGGTACCAGCTCGAGCCGCAGAGCCCCAAGGTACTCCTCTCGAATCCCAACGATGATGCCATGATCGCGAGCAATACAACAGCCCTCTCTGACCCAAACCCGAATGGACTCACCGCGTCGTAGGAGCAAGACAAGGTCAGTGGCGAGATCCACATCGTGATCCAATACATTGGACCGGCCGTCGATATCGAGGCACTGCCAACGTACGTGCTGAACCCGAGCGCTCATCATTGATGCTGGCACACGACTCACTCGCTCACTCGTACTCGCTCGACAGCTCGACCGTGGGCTTCGAGGAGACAGATCTCACGGGTCTGAAGCGTATGCATCTGCTGGCGCGTACGGGCGATCTCGACTCAATCGAACGCATTCTCTTCGGCAAGGATGGTACGCGTGGCCGCACGACCTGCCGTTCGTGAAATGCTCGACGCCAAGCCTCGATGGAATGGCACCAACGAGTACACTCATGTGTGAATGTGTGAAGGAACCGTACGAGCTGCCATGGTGAGCGTCAAGGACGACAACAACATGACGCCGCTGCACTTGGCTGCGCTCGAGGGCCACTTGGAGGTGGTCGACTTCTTGGTGCGTCGAGGCGCCGACATTGACGCCAAGTCCAACGATCGCAGCACGCCACTGCACTTGGCCGCCATGCGCAACAACATCCGCGTCGTGTACTCGTTGATCAAGAGTGTACGTGGCTCCACCTGCATTCCTTCTGGCTGCGTTGGCTGACCGTATCTACGTGCATTCGTGCGTCTCTGCTCTCTCCGCGTGTGTAGGGAGCAGATGTCACACTCAAGAACAACAGCGAGCAGACGGCTCTTCACTACGTGTTGCGCTTCTGCGACGATATGCGCCTCTCGTTCATCTTGGCGATCGTGACGCTGCTCGCAGAGCCTATCGGAGGATTCCAGAACGACAACACTCCTGGTATGTGCTTTGTGTGTTCGGTTCGGTTCGGTTCGGCTCACTCGAGCTTGTCCGCTGACCTACTACTCGCTACCTGCGCATAGGGTGGAGCTTCTTGCACTCGGCCTGCCACAACATCAACGATCGCGCCGTCAAGTTCATGGTGTCGTTGTTGCTCGTCAACAATGCTCGCACCGATGTCACCGACTCGGCACGACAACTATGCTGGCACTACTTGAGCAAGAGCGCCGCCACGTGGTTGTCGCTGCAGCACAAGAGCGCCAACATCTACAACCTGTGGGCCAGCACGCAACCGCCACCGCGATCCGGCGAAGCGCTGCCGCCACCGCCTCCTGACCATGCGCCGCCACCGCTGCCGACCGACATTGGTACTGCACCTCCGCCGCCTTCGACACAGCTGCTCGATGCCTGGGGCCTCCCTATTCCGACGGTCGAAGGCGATGTACGTTGACGAGCAACCGTTAGCAAGCCATGATGATGGCTTGTTGGCAACTTCACTCACTCACATGCAACTCGTGCAGGAGAATACCGTCGCCGAGTTGGTGCTGCCCAAGCTGCTGCAGATCAAGAGCCTGCTTGCGGGTGTACAGAGCTCGGCTCCCGATGGCGCGCAGGCGCTCACCAACGCCCTGCGGCTGATCGATGAAACGGCGGCCGTGCTGGCACCGCAGCAGACCGACCTCATTCTGTCGCAGCTGCTGATGGAAAAGTACACGTCGCGACTGGTGGCCAAGCTGCTCAAGGCCGACCTCAAGATCTCGCTCTCGGACTCGACGTTGCGACTCGAGGAGATGAAGGGCCGCGCGATCGTCGTCACGCCGCTGCAGGCGCGCCATCGCATCTACTACACGCTCTACACCGACTGCATGGTGCTGGTGGCGGCGACGCGCGTACACGCGCACGTCGAGCGAAAGCTCGGCACGACGCTCACCAAGTCGTTCCTGGCGCGCACCGTCACCAAGCAGGAGCACCCCATGTTCCGCAGCACGAACTCGATCTACCTCGACCCGGTCAAGGTCGACGAACCGCAGGTGCACATCGTTCCGCTCAAGCGCTGCGCCACCTTCCGCATCCCGGCCGGCTTCGGCTACGACGACGCGCTGCAGGTGGTCTACACGCCGCACGGCCAGTCGGCCGTGTCGTTCACGCTGCTGATGCTGTCGCACGAAGAGTACGAGCTCTTCTCGAACCGAGTCTTTGAGCTGAGCGACGAGATCTCGCGCTCGGTCAACGTGCGCCCGAGCAAGGACTTCTTCTTGAAGCCGAGTGAGATCATTCACCAGAGCTACCTCGCCAAGAAGGGCCAGCTCGTGTACCGCTGGCAGCGATACTACGTGCGGCTCACCAGGAACGCCATCTACTACTTTAACTCGAACACCGTACGTGTCCTCGCGATGAGCCACTCGTTAGTTAACACTATCCTCAAACTCACTCTTTGCATCAACAACGTTTGGCCTGTGCAGGATCTGCTGCCTCGTGGCATCATCGACATTTCGGAGTGCACGCTCGCGATGGATCCGCATCACTTTTTGCTCGTCTGGGACCACCGAGCCCGTGGACGCAAGTACGAGTTTAGTGCACTGTCGTTGCAAGACTTTATGGGCTGGCGCAAGGTACTTTCATCGCCTCAAGCATCAGCATCGCTCATCGTCGTCGTAGTGCGAAGCGCTAACCTCGCTACTCTCGTACATGACAGGCATTGGGTGTGTGAGCGCTCGCCAGACTCGCGGCTGCATTCGATTCAACAGGTTACAGCAGTATCGTAACCTCTGCTGACCTCAAGCGATCGATAACCAATCACTCGATCCAGGTGATTGGATTCTATTTGGATAGTTAGAATGATTGATACATAAACTCGAATACTCGAATGAATGAGATTGATTGATAAACAGATTGAAGAACAGCAGTCGTTGTTGTTTGTTCGCTGCGCCAGGTACGCACCTCTCTCCCTCGCTCTCGCTCCAACCTCATTCGATCAGATCTATCACGCACCTCTATCAATCAATGATGTCTCTCTCCTTGTGTGTGTGTGTGTGTGTCTCGGCTTACTTGTACATTGGTTGGCGTCGTTGTCGTAGTCAGTGGAGGGTGTAGCAGCACGAGCGTCACATATCAGCATCATTCAGCGCTTCTCGGTGTTCGTGTGGGTGGGCGTGGCGCTGCCGCTGCTGCTGGCGCTGCTGCATCATCACTATAGCTCCGTGTGGCTCCTTGGTGATCAACAACACAAGCACGAGCAAGAGCTTGCAAGGCCTCCCTCACCGACTGGTAGTAGTGCACCGTCATCGTCGGCTGTAGGAGTACCATCATCGCCATCACCATCGTCATCGTCCACCATGAGCGACAAGCAAAAGAAGGAGTTCCAGCGACTGCCGACCAATGTACTACCCGAGCGATACGAGCTACATCTGACGCCGGATCTCGTGGCACTTACGTTCTCGTACGATGCGATGCGATGGCGATGTCGCTGGTACTTTCAACGCTAACGACGACGACCACCATCTTGCAGCGGCCAAGTGAACATCCATGTCACGGTCCATAGCGAGACCTCGAGCATCGTTGTCAATGCTGCCGAGCTCGATATCTCGAAGGCGTCGTTCACGGCAGCTGGCAGCAGCGAGCCGCTCTCGGGCTCGATCGCACTCGATGGCGAGAGCGAGACGGCGAGCTTTACGTTCGCGCACGCGTTGGCGCCAGGCAAGGGCGTGTTGTCGCTCGAGTTCACCGGCGTACTGAACGACCGCATGAAGGGCTTCTATCGCTCGCGGTACGTGGTGGACGGCGAGCAGCGCTACGCGGCCGTGACGCAGTTCGAGGCCACGGACGCTCGCCGTGCGCTGCCTTGCTGGGACGAGCCGGCGCACAAGGCGCGCTTCGACGTGCGTCTCACGGTGCCGCGCAACCGCGTGGCGCTGTCGAACATGCCGGTGGTGCACACCGAGAACGTGAGCGACACGCTGCACACGCTGACGTACGACACGACGCCGATCATGAGCACGTATCTGCTGGCGTTCGTCGTCGGCGAGTTCGACTACATTGAGGCGCGCACGCCCGAGCGCGGCGTCGTGGTGCGCGTGTACACGCCGCTCGGCAAGCAGGAGCAGGGCCGGTTCGGCCTCGACGTCGCCGTGCGCACGCTGCCGTTCTACGAGCGCTGGTTCGGCATCGAGTACCCGCTGCCGAAGCTCGACCTGATTGCGATCGCCGACTTTGCCGCCGGCGCCATGGAGAACTGGGGCCTCATCACGTACCGCGAGACGGCGCTGCTGGTGGACGCGAGCTCGAGCTCGGCCGCCACGCGCCAGTGGGTGGCGCTCGTGGTCGGCCACGAGATTGCGCACCAGTGGTTCGGCAACCTCGTGACCATGGAGTGGTGGACGCACCTGTGGCTCAACGAGGGCTTCGCCTCGTGGGTCGAGTACCTCTGCGTCGACGCGTGCTTCCCCGACTGGCGCATCTGGACGCAGTTCGTCTTCCAGGACATGGCGCGCGCCTACTCGCTCGACGCGCTGCTGTCGTCGCACGCGATCGAGGTGCCGGTCGGCCATCCGTCCGAGGTCGACGAGATCTTTGACGAGATCTCGTACTCGAAGGGCAGCACCGTCATTCGCATGCTGCACGGCTTCCTGGGCGAGGAGGCCTTCCGCGCCGGCCTCAACCACTACCTCAACAAGCACCAGTTCCGCAACACCTTCACCGAGGACCTCTGGGACGCGCTCGAGCTCCAATCCGGCAAGCCGGTCGCCACCATGATGAACACCTGGACCAAGCAGATGGGCTATCCGGTGCTGTCGGTCACCGAGGCGCAGCCGGGCCGCTTCGTCGTGCGCCAGAACCGCTTCTTGGCCTCGGAGGTCGCCGTCGGCGAGCACGCCACCTCGCTCTGGTACGTGCCGATCGGCGTGCTGTACGCCGCGAGCGGCGACGCCCAGACGCGCGTCTCGATCTCGGCACTCTCGGAGCGAGAGGGCCACCTGGACCTGAGCCACGACGCCGCCGCCGGTGGCTGGATCAAGCTCAATCCGCACCAGACGGCGCTCTACCGCGTGCACTACAGCGAGCCGCTCCAGCAGCGACTCAAGGCCGCCATCAGCAGCGGTGCGCTCGTCGAGCCCACCGACCGTCTCGGCATCCAGAACGACGCCCTGGCGCTCGCACGCGCCGGCATCACCTCCACCAACGAGTTCCTCGACCTCCTGCTCGCCTACACGACCGAGACCGACTACACCGTCTGGTGCGACATCTCGGCCAACCTTGGCACCGTGGCGCACCTGCTCTCGCACACGGACTTTGCCGACCGCCTCGACGCTTACACCAAGCGCCTCTACAAGCACGCCGCCGAGCGTCTCGGCTGGGACGCCAAGCCCGACGAGTCGCATCTCGATGCCATGCTGCGTGCGCTCGTCATTGGCCGTCTCGGTCGCAGTGGCGACGACGCCACGGTCGCTGAGGCCAAGCGCCGCTTCGCCAACTTTGTCGCTGACCGCAACTCGCTCACCGCTGACCTCCGCTCGGCCGTCTACGGCGTCGCACTCAAGTACGGCGACGAGAGCGTCTTTGAGGACTTGCGACGCATCGCTCGTGAGAGTGACTTGCAGGAGGAGAAGGTGCGCTGCTATCGAGCCTTGGCCAGTACCTCGGACCCGGTGCTCCTGCAACGAGCGCTGGATCTTACCATTGGCGATGAGGTACATTTCTTGCTCTCTCTCTCTCTCTCTCTCTCTCGCTCGCTCGCTCGCCCTCGTTCGATGTGTGCTCATACGATGGCAACAACGATAGATTCGCTCGCAAGATGCCGTCTTCGTCGTGACCGCTGTGGCCGAGAATCCAGCCGGCCGTGATCTCGCGTGGTCGTTTGTGCAGGCCAACTGGGCCAAGTTCGTCGACATGTACCAGGGTGGCTTCTTGCTCAACCGCTTGGTCAAGGGCGTGGCCAGCGTGTTCGCTACCGACGCCAAGGCCAAGGAGATCGAGGCTTTCTACGCGGTCAACCCGTGCCCGTCGGCCAACCGTGCGCTCGATCAGGCGCTCGAGATCATCCGCAACAACGAGAAGTGGCTCGCACGAGATGCCGCCACCATTCGAGCGTGGTTCGATGCCAACGGCATGTAAAGAGCCACCCACCCCGCCGCGAGCTAGCCGATGCATTCGCAGAGCCAAATAACAACACCACCACCTGCATCACTCGCGCAATGGCAATCGAGTAGTCTCTTGCGTTCATTCACTGCCTGTCCGTCGTGTTCTACAGCGGCTTGTTGTTGAGGAACTGTTGGAACAGGTAGAAGCCAAAGTACGGCTGGTTCTGCGGCACCAGGTGCCCTGCTCCTCTGCGATTCACAACGAGACGGGTCTTGGTGAGGTGATGCAATCAAACGATCACTGACATCGCCATACCGAACGGTAGCATAGGTGTAGCGGTCGTAGGTTTCGACGTAGCCGGCAGAGATGTTGCCGTTGACGGTCCACAAGCGCCACGGCTCCACAACCGTGCGGTTCAGATACGAGAGGCACAACTGCGTGTACGCGTGCGGCACCTCGGCAATGTCGACATCGCCCGAGTAGATGAGAATGCGCAGCTGCGGGCGCGTCTTGAAGAAGAACTCGTAGTACGGCAGCATGTCGGTCCAGTCGTTAAAGTAGTGCAGCTGCTCATCGGTAGTGCAGCTCGCCCACACGGTCGGGCGTGCAAAGATTGCCGCTTGAACGTCGGGCCTCTGTTGCGCGGTTGATCGCATGAGAAGTGACTCAGATAGTGGCGCAAGTCCTTGTTGTACGTACATTGAGATAGGTATCACGACGAGTAGTGATTGGCACGCATCCACCATCGGGATTACGCATCGTAAAGTCCAAGGTGCCATTGCCTGTACAACTACCGAATCAACGAATCAACGAATCAACGAATCAATCAATCAATGTCAGTCAATGAATGGGTCACAACTGCGAGAATTGAACGTACTCGTTGGTGTACAAGTCGTCAGGATCAAAGGGCCCGATCGCATACTCGGCCTCATAGTAGAGCTTGTCACATCGTGCCGTCGGATTGACGTCGCACTTCCATTCGCGCCATTGGTTCAGCGTGCGGATCGGTACCAAGCCGTGCCAGAAGAACAACTCGAGCTGGATGGTCTTCTGATGCTGCTTCCACGCGGCACAGCTCAGCACCGGGTTGCCGAGCATCATGCCCTGCAGCTGATTGATCAAGGCCGTGTTGCCCGACTCGAGGATCTTGAGCACCAACTGCGGTCCGTAGTCACCTGCGTACGATTCGCCAGCGATGAAGAGCGCATTGCTCTTGTACTGCGGGAAGAGCTCGAGCCACGACTCGAGGAACACCAGGTTGTCGGCGGCCGTCTTGTTGTTGTTGGTGTAGTAGTCGGTCGAGGTGTTCGAGTACGAGAAGCCGACGCCCGCTGGTGACTCGATCCACAGCACGTTGGCGATACGGTTCCAAGACTGATCGTTGATGCTCAAGGTGCCTGCGACACCAGCATCGACACGGCCACCAGCAATCGATGCGATTGGTGCGCTGCGTAGCCTGCTGTACTGCCATCGCGACGGCACACGACGCACCCTTATCGTTGGGCCAGAACGGACCGTTCTCGGTGAACATGCCAAGCAAGCCTGAGCATCCAGGGCCGCCTTGCAGCCAGAGCACCAACTACACTCGTTCACGCGCAGATGAGCGCGATTGCATGCAGAGTGTGGCACTCGTCGTCGACATACGGGATCGTTTGATGGACTGCGTTGGCTCTCAGCGAACCAATAGAAGATGGCACGCCCATTGGTGGCGTTGACCGTGATATCTGCGGCGCTATGGATCAGTGCCACGTCGAACGAGGAGCTCGTGTGCGTTGCGAGAGAGAGCCGACATACAGCCCGAGTACATCTTGAATGGCAACGCCGATACGTTGACGCCCGGTAGCGACGTGATCAATGCGCCATGGCCATGAGTCACGAGTAGCAACAGTGTGGCAGCCAACGCTACGACGAGCGTGTTGGTGGTGGCCATTCGTGAGCGAGCTGCGTGCGTGAGTGAGTGAGACGATGAAGCGAATGTCGCTCGCTTGCTCCTCGAATCAGATCGAATCAGATCGATCGGTGTGAATCGGGTTTGGATCGGGTAACTGGAGCATTGGATGTAATGTAATGTAATGTGACATAGTATAGAGTGGCACTCCGATATCATTAATATAGCGCGGTCGATCATCCTATCGCGCGTACGGCGTCGAGATGGGAGCGTTGCTGAGCAGCAACATCTGTGCGTGCAACGGAGACGCCTCGACGATGCCGATCGACTTGCGGATCTCCTCATCGAGCATCAGCAAGCGCGAGTAGTTATCACTCTCGCTCTGTGTCTCGCCAATCTTGCGGAACACGACGGCGAACAGGCGCAGCGATAGCAGCTGCGCCGGTCGGTCGAGGAGGTCGTGCGCGAGCGTGAAGGCCATCAGCAACGAGTCCTTGGCTTGCGCGTACTGGCCGCAGTGCAGGTAGATCTCGGCCATGCGATTGAGAGTGAGGATTCGAAGCTGCTGGGAGCATTGCGTCTTCTTACACAAACCCAGGCACTCCTTGAGCTTGGCACTACATGAACGAGAGAGTGAGCGAGAGCGAGAGCGAGTGCGCAACTACAACGTACATGGCTTCCGACGGCTGCGAGCGCAAAAAGTACGCCCAACCTCGGAGATGCGTGGCACAAGCCAACACGGCCGGGCACACGCACAACGACTCGCTCGAGGAGGCGGAACTGGATGAGCGGCGCGACACCTCGTACTCGAGCTGCATCGCCACGGCCTCCAGCTGTGTGTGCGAGTCAGCAGCCACTCGATCCACTGGATGCCAAGCGAGACACATACCATTCCCTTGTCACGCTGGAACGCATACAAGAAGCCCGACAGCACCAAGCATAACTCTCGGGTCTCGGGCCGTGCAGCCGTCTGGAGCATCGAGACGCGTCAGTACGCACCGATTCGACGAGCGCCTTGGCGTTCGAAGCGTACCATGATGGCGCGCTTGAGATGCTCGAGCGCATTTGCTTGTCGCTTGGTGCCGACCGCATAGTGAGCGACCAGAATATGGAAGACGGCCGTCTCCTCGGGAGGAGAGCCCATCGATATGATCAACTCCCGCGTGCTCTCGAGGTACTGCAACGCCAGCTGCGGCTGCTGCATGTTCATGATGTGGATCAAGTTCTCGAGCAACGCCACCTTGAGCAGTTGCACGAATGGAGTCACGGAGCCTGTGTGTTTGTTTGAGTGTGTGGATTACGCCGAGTTAGCATCACCTTTCGAGTGTCTCGAGTGAGTGCAATGACACATACGCCTTCGTGGTGCCTTGAGTGAGTCTGAGCAAGAACAAGATTGTCAGCAAACGCACCGAATGAGCGAATGAATGAAAGAATAGCTGCAAGTCGTACCATTGACGAGGTTCAAGGCGCCAGTGGCATAATCCATGGCAGGCTCGAGCTTGCCGATCGCACGATTACACACGCAACTGAGGTAGAATAGCAGCTCCTCCTTGACGTCGGGTGGCAGCCACTCGTACTGCTGCACGGCGTTCGGCTCGGGTACGATCGAGGAGGTCGAGGCGTGGATCTCGAACAGCGCCGGCAGGCAGAGATTGGCTGTGTAGAAGTCGCCGATCGATACCAGATGCAGCAACAACAAGACGCAGTGGTGCACCTGCAGCTCGGTGAGTACGCGCAGCAGTTCGGAGGTCTGTGCGTCTCGCGAGAACGACGCCATCTTGCTCTCGGCCTCGGCCTTGTGGTACGCCAGTAGCTGGTGCACGTGGTCGAGGATCGAGCGCACCATCGAGGCGCTCGCCTCGGCCGTCTCAAACTTGCCGCAGTAGCGTTGTTCGCGGAGCAGCAGTTGGACCTGACACAGGAGAATGATCATCTGATGCGAGTGATGCGACGCACACGCACACGAGCAGCAGCATCAGCATGGCTTCGTCATGGTCTTCGTGGTCTTCGTGACAGCGTACTTGTGCGACCGGGAAGCCTGGCGCCACCATTCCCTTGTCGCTCTGCACCGAGACCGCGAGCTGTCGGTCGGTGGTCTTGAGCACGGTCATGGCGGATTGGAAGGCTTGCTGCGTTTGAACCGACGCGTACATGTGCGCGATGCGCATCTGCATGTGTGCATACCAGGTCCACATTCCGTAGCTGCGAGTGTGTTTGTGCGTATGTGTGCGAGTGTGTGTCTCGATGTGTCAGGTGGCGCAGTGCTGTCAGCACGCAGTGGCCGGCGCGATCATACCGCGATGCGAGGTCCGACGCTTGAGCGAGTAGCTTGAGTTGCAGCACGAAGAACTCGCTCGTTGCGGCCGCAGCCGAAGCCGCCGATGATGCGGACGATGACGACGACGAGTTCGAGTTCGACACGGTTGCGGCCTCCTCGGGCAGCCTCGCGTACAGACACAGCACTCGCAGACGCGTCTCGATGACCTCGCGCTGCATCGGCGAGATCATGAACATGTCGATCGAGCCGTCGTGCATATGCATCGGAATGGCCGAAGGCACGGTGTCGGGCGGCTTGACCAGCAACAGCGCATGGTCCAGATGTCGACGCACGAGACGAGCGTTGCTACGTCGACCCAATCGAAACAGCAGCTCGGAGACACGCAGTCGGACCTTGGCTTCTTGCAGAGGCTGCAGCTGGATCTGTGGCTGGCGAGACGGGTCCGGCAGCAGCGACTCGAGACACAGCAACGCCTCGACCACACGCTCTTGGAGCAGTAGTTGCTCGGCGAGAGCCCATAGGATGGGTACGGCCTCGGTGTACGCTGCCTCCGAGAGCTGTATGTACGACATATGTGCGTGTGTGTGTGTGTGTATGCGTGTGTGTGGCTCGCTCGATATCAGGAGGCACGCGCGACCTCGATGCGTAGTGCTCGATCAAGCTCTCTCTCTATCTATCGATGGGTCTCAATCGCGTGATATCTATATGTGAGAGAGTACTCGATAGTTGATACTCTACGACTTGGTGATGTTGTTGATGGTGTTGTTGATGGATGGGATGGACCAGTAGTGTACGCGATGCGAGCGCGAGCGCGACACCAAGCAACAACGATTGATCGATCGACATCGATCGTCTTTGGCTCGTTGCTCGCTGCTGCTCGTACATCCACGCCACTTGCATCCACATCCATCATCAATGGTACGATGGCTATCATCCCTCAACATGTCCACACGTGTGTGTGTGTCGTATGTATGATTCATTTCGTGCTCGATCGACGTGTAGGCTACCTCGTCGCGACGCGAGTCGATTCTCGATCTGCAGAAGTTCATCGATCAACGCATCGTCGTCAAGTTCAATGGCGGTCGCGAAGGTACGCCACTCGCATCTATGTCTCTGCGATGACCTCACAGAGCATCGTTTGATGATCTGTGCCATATGGACGACTCGTATCTAGTGAGCGGCATCCTGAAAGGCTACGATCCGCTCGTGAACCTCGTGCTCGATGAGACGATAGAGTACCTGCAAGGTATCACGCGACCTCGTGCTGGTGTCCTGCCTTGCGGGCTCGCTCGCTGACGCACGCTCTACCATGATACTAGATGCCGAGGGCGCCCCGTCGAGCGATGCCACTCGCACTCGCTCGTTGGGACTGCTGGTGTGTCGCGGCAACGCCGTGATGTTGATCCATCCCGAGTCGGGTCACCAAGAGATCGAGAACCCGTTCTTGCAGCATACCGAGTGAACGAGCGAGCGAGCGAGCGAGCCAGCCACAAGCAAGCGAGCCTTCCGAGCCGATCGATCTCGTCGCATTCGTTTGGTGACTACGATATTTGAGTGGCTCACCAATGTGCGTGAGTAGTGAGTGAGAGTGAGTGAGTGAGGGCGATCGTATCATGATCTCGCTCGAGTTATCGATGTGTAGTAGTAGCAACAGCAGCAGCAGTAGTAAACCCGACCATATGAACCCGACCACAATCGAAGATTTAGGATCTCTCATCGCCGTGCCATCCTTGGTTCGAGCGATCGAGCGAGATCGTCTCACACTCTGCCACCTCGATGATCGATCGTGGTCGTGGTCATAGAACGAGCTCGGCCTCGTCGTCGTGTCACTCGCATCATCGCTCGCTGCCGCACGCACCACCTCTCCATCACCAACCACACTCACCCAACCACACTACCATACTCATACTCATCATCATCAGCTATCTATCCAATGGATCCTGTACGTGCCCTACAATCAAGCGCACGACCTGGCCTGATACTTACATTGATCGATATGTCGATCTCTCTCTCTCTCTCTCGATCTCTCGATTGCACACGTGGCACTCAGGCTGCGGTCCTAGTGCAGCTCGAGCCACTACTACAACGATTCTTGTCGGCACAAGGAGCTCTCTCGCCACAAGAGACGCAGTCGATCGGTACGACGTGATGCCGCCTCGTTGATGCCTATCTGCTCGATCGACGATGCTGATGCATCATCCCGCACACCTGCACACAGATGCACAGTTGAACCAACTGCGCGATAGCAACGATGCCGTGTCGATCGCGTTGTATTGCTTGCAGAACAGCAACAACCCCGAGACGCTCTGGTTTCAATGCAACATACTCGAGCACGTGTTGGTGCAGCGCTCGAGCTTCTGGGCCTCGTTGCCGATCGTCGTTCACGAGCAGGTGCGCAGATGCCATCCAACTGATCGATGGAATGTACGAGTGCATGGGATTGACTCAACGACGCAACAAAGACCAAGAACGTACTGCTGTCGATGTTGATGGCTCGATACAGCACCCTGGCACCGTTCGTCATGCAGGCGCTGTGCAAGGTGATCGTCATCATCGGCAAGGCGCAATGGCCGTACGAATGGCCGTCGTTCTTGAGCGACATCTTGGCCTTGATCGTGCCGTCGCCGTCGAATCCGACGCAAATGAGCGAGAGCGCGCTGCCGGCCTTGCATCTGCTGTCGCTCGTGGTCGAGGAGTTCCCGCTCACGACCGCACGCAGCGTGTTGTCGCTTCCGACCCAACGCACCAATGCCATCAAGCATGCTCTCTCGGCCTCGTTGCTCGAGATTCTAAGTACGCGGAGAGTGAGGCACTGCGATTCAGGCAGCGATTGCAGCACACTAACTCGTGAATGCCTTCATCACAGCGCGATTGCATGGAGTGCTGGAGGTGTGTCTGCTCGCTCCCGATACCGAACTGAACCATCGCCTCGGCGAGCTCGCTCTTGGTACAATGCCACTAACACACGCACGCATACTCACGAGAGTGGTACTCACGATGAACCGACACATCTACCGAACAGATTCATTGGCCAAGCTGCTCGAATGGGTGCCACTGAATGACACGGTGCTGTCGCCGGCGTTGCTCGACATTTGGCTGCGATTCCTGCGACTGCCCAACAACACCAACAGCATGCGGGCGTGCTTGTGCATCAATGAGGTGCTTCGGCGCAACTACGTTCCGCAGACCACGGCTGCCGGCTCGTTCCTGTCGCGCGTCTTGAACGAGCTCACGAGCCTGCTGCAAGCCATCTCGGCGCCCGAGGCCATCGCGTCGCTCGAGCACGAGTACCTGGCCAAGTTCACCGAGGTGATCAACGTCTTTGTGTGCTCGCAGCTCATGCGCCTCGAGAGCGCCGGCATTCCATCCGACGCCTTCTTGGCGCAGCTGTTCCAATTCACGGTCGCACAGCCGTCGATCGAGGGCCTGATCCCGATCTTGGAGGTCTGGGACGAGTTCCTCGAGCTGCTCGTGTCGCACAAGCAGCAACAGGACGAGGCCGGTGCTCGTGCGAGTGCCGCCACCGACGCGACGTTGGCACGCTTCTCGAGCGGCATCGTGTCGTTGCTCGAGCGCCTGTTTTCGATCATGCTCTTTAGCTCCAACTACGACCAACTCACGGAGCTGCTCGCCGAGGAGGCCGAGATCGAGGCGCTGTGGAGCAAGTGCCTCTCCATCATTGACAAGAGTGCACAGCTGTATCCTGACCTGTGCCTGCCACCAATCGTACGGTTGCTACCTCTCGCTGCATGCCTCGCGATCGCCACTGATACAGAGCATCATCGTCACAGTGCCAAGCGTTTAGCAATACGGCTGAGCAGTTTCTTTCTGTCATGTCGCTGGTTTCGGCTGGCAACGTACGAGCGGCTACGACAATCGCCTACGATACCACGACCTTACTTCGTGTCATCTCAGTGACAGCGCCACAGTTTGTACGTTGTTTCTGCATTCGACTTGGTTGTTGTAGTTGTTGTTGACCATCCATTCATCCATCCACGACCATATGCAGGCCAACGATCTGGAACGAACGTTCGAGAGTGCGCGAGTTGTACTCCAGCACCTCACGGCCATCGGTGCGCTCTCTTTCTCCAACAGCCTCTTCTCCAAGCACGCCTCATTTCTCTCTGCGTACGTTCGAGACTGTGTCTTCGTTCTTGTGTATCTCGTTCGCCCGCTCACTCGCTCCCTCGGTCCACCACAGTCATAGCGAACTCTATGGAGCCATTCGAGCGTTTGCCGGATGGCTGCAGCAGCTGTACAAGGTGCTGCAGTCGTCGCAGGAGCTCAACCAATCGCTCGGACCCGCGTACGAGCAGCTCATCACGTCATTGCTGGCAATCACAGTGCAGGCTCTCACCTCGAGCGTACGTCGTCGTTCTTGCGCCCACGAGTCTCGCGTTTCTTCTCTCTCTCACTCACGCATGCATTCCCGCTTGCCATTACAGAGCCCGGACCGCTTGGCGATTCCTGCCGCACTCGCGTTGATCTCCTTGTCGTCATGCGTCGACTTGTTATCGCATCCTGCCATCCATACGCTGGCGCAAGACATTCCCTCCATTCTCCAAGGCTCGCTGTCGATCAAGGCCAAGGTACACACGCATTGCAACGAGCGAGTGAGTGGTGATTCTGGCTGCAGCCGTGGCTCACTCGCACAACAACAGGGCCACTTGTTCGAGGCGCTGATGCGCATCTCGTTGATCCCGTCGACCTCCAGCTCGATCTCGCAAGCCGACTGGGAGGTCCGAGCACAGAGCTACGGCGTGGTCGCGGGCACCGTGAGCTCGTCCTTCTTGGCGCTCATCTCGTCGGCCCAGTTTGAGCCCGTCTCGGCAGCGAGCGCCGTGCAGCACCACTTGTTCCTGTTGACGGCCTTGTCGCGCGTGCAGGACGCCAAGAAGCAGGCCAAGGTGATTGCGTGCAACACGCTCAAGCCCACGTATCCGGCCGTCGTGCGGTTGCTCTCCGTGTACATTTCGCATCCTGCCACGTCGGCAGCGTTGCTGCAGTACATTCTTACGTCGTTTCAGTCGTTGCGCAAGGAGATTGACATTTCGTTCGTCGTCGATACGATTCAGTACGTTGCTAGCGAGTGGCTCGCTCGAATGTGTCGCTCACAACACCGTCGTTCGCTTCTCTCCGACAGGTGCTTCATGCAGCTCTTTGGTGGCGACCAACTGGACCTGGTGTTCGAGCGGACCAACAAGCACGAGCTGCGCGTCTTGACGCGATTCATCCAGTTGCTCAAGTTGCTGATCGACTCGCCGAGCAACTCCACGACGCAGAGCATGCTGTTCGACATTATTGCTCTCGTGCTGCGTCGCATCCTTCCTCTCGCCAGCCAGAACAACAAGGCCGCGAGCGCGAGCGTCTCGGTGCGCGAGGCGTCGCTCAAGCTGCTCGAGACCGCGCTCCAGTGGCATCTGCAAGCCGAGCCGGTGATTGCCGCCTTTCCCGAGATCGTCGAGGCCTTCACGGCCACCATGTCGGTCGACACCACCGACATGACGGCCCTCAAGACTGCGCTGGATTCCTTCAAGGAGCTCAATAACGTACGTGTGGCGCGAGCGCGCGCTCTCGCCAGAAGGCCGTCTGACACGACAGCGTTTGCATACGCAGAGATTGTCGCTGTTTGCATCGGCGATTTTTGACAAGTACCGCGCCGAGTTGTTTGCGGCGCTGCTTAACTTATTGCTCGGACGCAATTTTGAGTTGTTACGAGAGGAGATTGTGCTGGCGCTCTTCAAGCTCGCGTCAGCCAACTTTCGGAGCTTCTACGGCGAGGTACGATTCAGTGAGACTTATGTGCGCGCATACACGCACAGCCAGAGTTTAGTTTAGTTTAGTTTAGTTTAGTTTGCTGACAAGCACACGAACGCGCACGCGCCCGCAGCTCCTGCCGCACTTTATGGCGCACTCGGGCCTGCCGGAGGTGCAACAACGCTTGCTCCTGACGCAGTTCGGTACCGAAACCGACCTGCCATCGTTCTCTACCAAGGTCGATCAGCTCGTGAACGACTATTGGTTTGTTTCGTCGTCGTAGTGAAGAATGCCGCGTCGTGGAGAATGCCGCGTCGTGGAGAATGCCGCGTCGTGAAGAATGCCGCGTCGTGAACGTTGTTCGAGTCTGGTTGCCGATGTCATTTATTCGTATAATACACACACACACACACAAAGCGAGAGACGGAAGAAGCGAGAGGACAGAAAGACAGACACACGCACACAAACAAGTCAAGCACCTTGCCCGCGTTCACGAGCAGGCGACGTATTATTCTTACAGGGTGAATTGCTTCTTCTGTAGCCAGTCAGCGAACGACGGTGTTAGGAGGGTTGTTGATCTGTGTGTGCGCGCCAGACAAGGCCGACGCACCTTGCCACCATTGGTGATATTGTTCGTAATCTCGTTCAGAAGCATCTCCCTTGTTCGCCAGTGCTTCTCCTTAAAGTCAGGCGCATGCATAGCTGCTCGCTCCGAGTTGATCACTGGCGATAGTACGAGTAGCGAGTCAGTGACGAGCGACGCGAGCACCACCACTATTGCCACATACATTTTGTGAGGAACAATTCACGGAAGGCGGGACTTCTCTCGTAGACGGGTGGGAAGGCAAGCAGCGGCCGGAAGGGGATGACGCCAGGCTTGCACACAAAGTTGACTTGGTAGTGGCGCTTGCCACGTATCATCAACGGATGCACAATGACAAAGACATCTGTCACGCCGCCAGCACCTTGTCAGTGAGCAGAGATGTTCGCACTCTTGGCTCGCGTTCGTGAGGGGGCAGGCGTACGGTTGAACTGGGAGCGGACGAGCAGCGGATTGAACGGCGTCTCGCCCTCGTTGAAGATGATCACTACGACGTCGTTGCCCAAGTGGCGCTTTCGCTCCAGCTGCTGGTCGTCGTTCGGCGTGAACGGCAACAAGGTCGAGACGTGGAACATGATCTCGAACTGCTCGTGCGTCGTGTAGATCGACTCGGCGCCCGTGCTGCCATCCTTGACGTTGAGGCCGCCGCGAAACTTGGACCAACCAGCGAGTGGAACGCGGTCGCCAAGGAATGACAGGAACTCGTCGAACTCTTCACTTCCAGTGGCTGCAGTATCGAGTGAGTGAGTGAGTGAGTGAGTGAGTGAGTGAGTGAGTGAGTGAGTGAGT
>ERZ778026.890-NODE-890-length-41911-cov-104.763045_pt1 | contig 41911 bp, 40 predicted proteins | sample MGYA00375756_ERZ778026 | MGnify/ENA primary metagenome ERZ778026 (study PRJEB29350, sample SAMN05389820) | bioreactor metagenome | isolation source: Ammonium sulfate bioreactor | place: South Africa: University of Cape Town | collected 2014-02-18 ... | reverse complement strand
GCTTTTTTTATTACTAGCTACTATGAAAAATATGAATTACAAAGAAAGAAGAAAAAATAATAATGATTGTTTATCAGCTTCGAGTTCGTCCATAGACCATCAACGTAACTCGACGAATAGCACCAAAAGATTCACCATCACCAATGACTGTAATGCCGCTGAACACTGGTCGACTCCATTAAGTCCAATTACATAACATGATTTATTCTTTTCCCTCATCAGAAATGTAATCGAAAAACATTCCCGCCATTTTCTGCAAATTTCGTTGCACCATTAGTGCCAAATTTGTTTGTTTGTTTTTTCGATGGAGAAACAGTCGATCTAAACAACAACATTTATCTTTAAATTGATTCAAAAAGTAAATCTATAGTTTAATAACACTAATCTTTTATGGAATTTCATTTATATATAATGGGATATCCAGTGTGTATCAATAAAACTCGATCCATTATCTCCTGATCAAAATAAAGATGAGATTCACATAGTGTTTGAAGATTTGTTTTTATAAAAACGAACTTAAATATATTCGCTAAACAACCGATCGATTAAATTTATTAGAGACAACATGAGTCATAGGATTCATACAAACTATTCATACTGATTTAGTAGAAATTCAAATCTACTGGCATGACAATTCTCAAGACGCAATGTGTAAGTATAACAAAAAAAACGAACCGATTATCTGTTGTATTTGCATCTGGAACAGCAACCATTGTATTGTATTGTTTTAAAATGAACTACGAGTTTTAACTAGCGAGAAATTGTGAAATGATAGAATAGAATACAATAGTCTTATGTATATGATAAGTTAGTTCGTTTCTCGACATTTTACTTTCGTCAAGTTTGTACATTACAATACGAAGAACAAGACGAACATACGTCGAAATTTGACATGATTGTTCCAGTCATCTTTTTCAACAATGCACTGTATTTCTACGGAGACAGACATTTTCAAAACTTGAAACTTTTAATTCGGACCCAATTACCCTAATTGTCTAAGGTTCACTTGAGTTCCGACTATCATTAGTCAATCATGATAATAGACTGAAATCGATGTTCTTTTGACTACTGCAGACACACAAGCAAGCAATCAAGCAAACTAATAAAATATACACATCTGAAATCGGTTTTTTTAATGTTAATATGGATAAACAGAACAAAAACTGTAATCTATTAGAACCACTGATATTCGACATTTCAGAATCAATTTATCGATAAATCGAAATATTTTTGAAGGTCTACCAAAGAGACTTGTTATTATCGCGAAAACATAGAGAAAATAGAAGTTTTCGATAAATATCAGACAAATAAAACACTTCCGATTTTATGGTATCATATAGAAGAGAAAAAAAAATCAATATGTCAATTACTAGTTTATGAAATAAAATACGTTCGTGATACTCGAATTTTTTTGTCAATGTAACAAAATTTTTCTTTTTTATTTTTTTCGCATTAACGTGTGAGACTATCATTTAATAATATTCGAATATTTAAATCGGCCACTATAGTCGTGTATCATCAATCTTTCTCTTTTTGCTGAAAATAAATATAAGAGAGATAAATAAAAACAATGAAAACGTTCAACACTATTTTAGTTTGATCAATTGAAATCCTTTGTAGTAAACCGTAAGTAAATATTTATCGTTACAATATTTAATTACATTTTTTGTTCATAGTGGAAAATAACTGATTAAATGGAATATGAAATAAATCCTTTGAGACGTGATCGTTATGTATATGAAAGTATCTTAGATTTTGAACAGGCGAATCGTAGTCCTATATATGGTTACGAAAATGAACAGATTCTGCCATTAGAAGAAGCAGTTCGACCAATACTTTTTCTTCTCAACAATAACTTAAACTATATTAATACTGCTAAAGAAAAATGTAATCGTCAATCAACTGATTTAACATGGGATCAATCGGCAGCCATCTATCTTTATACAATGTCAACACCTTTATTTACACATCTGAACAGATTCCTACGAGATGAAAATCGGCATGCATTAAAGCCCTGGTTTCCATTCTTAAAATTATTAATCAGTGGTCTACAAAAACTTTCATCATCCGAAGTCAGGGTATGGCGAGGTGTTTCGAGTCACCTCGGTAGTTTTTCAACGAATGAGGTAAAAACTTGGTGGAGTGTTAATTCAACATCAAAAGATATCAACGTTGTTGAACACTATGTAATTGACGGTGGAACTCTCTTTCTTATTGAAGCAATCGATGGAAAAATTATATCCGAATATTCATCATTTCCAGAAGAAAATGAAGTGATACTCTTACCTGGAACTCGTCTACGTATATCAGCTGAACCTGTTCACTTTCTTGATCGTCTTCTCATCGTTCATTTAATAGAAGAACAACCTCTTGAGAATACAACTAGGTATGTTCATATCAAAAATCTTATACCCAGTTTTTCATTTGACAATCACTTGAAATTCTTAGAGATGATATTGACATCTATGATGAGACTGATTTGAACGATGAATTATTTCCTCTCGTAAATGAAAATCCTTACGAGCTCCCACATTATCAAGTTGATCGAATAAGACGATGTTTTCCTAATGTCAACATTTTATTAACCATCACGATTGGTATTGGTTTACTCACTGTGGCTATTATTTCTTTCTTTATTCTTTCTCAAAAACTACGATCAACATCATCGACAGATTTTCACATCATTGATGAATTATCAAGTACATGTAAACACAACTTTCACATCAACAAAGACGGATCACTTTCAAATCAGTTTTTCTTTCTACTAGTTGAAACATCCAAACAGTCAACATTGACAGTTGAAACATCCAAACAATAAACATCGACGAATCTGTACACACAGAGATCTTCTCCTCGTACTACTACTACTAGCACGTTGAATGGATTGATCAAAAAAAGTACGCCGATTAATTTGATTTGTTTGAGAAAAAATTAAATTAAATTAACCTTTAGATGATTCGACGTATTGTTTTCCAATTGGATGGAATTCTACAGGTAATATAATTGCAAGAGGTGGATGGTACAGTGCTTTAGCTATTGATGATTATTTCAATGTGTATGTTGTGAATCAAGACCTAAAAAGTCTGGACATCTGGTCTACATATGGTCAGTTGATCAGTCGTCTTTTTGAGCGCAACTTTGATACCGCCAGTCCGTTGTTTTTCCATTCTCCATCTCAATCACTTTACTTTGCTTATACATGGCATAGAGAATCAAGTATTTTCAAACTTCATATTAACAGTACCAAACCAGTCCAGGTTATTAATGACACTATGCTCAATGCCAATGGATGGGTTATCGGAAGTCGTTGTGGTGGAATCTATGTCAATGCGATTAATGAGATATTCGTTTTCTTTACATACAATGGAAAACTAATGAAATGGACTGTCAATGAAACTCGTGGAATACTAGTAGCTGATGGACACAGATATGATTCTACTACTACTACATCAGATAACTTTCAACAAGCAGTTATAGACGAAAGAAATCATCTCATCTATATATTAGATGGAATTGGTCCTCGTCTTCTAAAATATATCAATGGTTCACTTATTGGAACTGCTGTTTTTGATCCCATTGAGAAAGAAATATTTTCTAATGTTAAATTCGAATATTTAAATTTTCATTCGATAATTGTTGATCAAACAGGTTATTTTCTTCTTGGTGAATCATATAAAATAAGTATGTGGACATCTGATGGAAAGTTTAACGTGACAGTTATCCAAAACTATTATACTGTTGAAGATAAAATAGTCCGAACGATCACGAAACCAACGATAATGACATTTGATAAATTAGGAAACTTATATGTTATCGATCAGAATCGAGTGATTAGATTCAATCGTACTTCTATTAGATGTCTTGATTAAATATTTTTATTCAAATTACTTTTTCATATTGAATAAATTCTGATACAAAAAAAGAGAAATAGAAAATGGTACTGTTTTACATTGAAAATTCTCAATGCGAATTTACAAGAGGGTGTTGAGAACACTTTATTCCGATATTCAATTAGAACATGTATACAAAATCAAAGAACTATCTAAAACCAAATGCCTATTTGATGTCTACAGCAACAATCAATAAGTGACTTCGAAGATCGAATAGGTTCACTATTCCACAAAAACTCGAGAACATAATCATTCGAACGATGTGCCATATTAAAGAACCCATATACTGTATCATCATTGAAACGTAAACGGCGTAGACGTGGAAACGTCTTGATGAAATGTAGAATTGAATTTGCTAAATTGATGTCTAAAAGACATATTTGACGTCCAGTTGACAAATAAGATATGTTTGGAAATAACATCGATAAATCATTTGCATATGGTATTCGATAATTTGTTGATATACGAAGATGTAAATGATCCAATGATGGTATACTAATTTTCAATTTCCGTTCAATACATGCTATCAAATCATCTGATTCGACTTCTAAAATTCGAAGATGTTTACAAACAGAAAGTAATGATGCAATAGTATAAGCTAGATCTTTCAATCGCATTTCTAGATTAGTCCAAATAGACAATGAACGAAGTTTCATTGGAGACCATTGTACATTATAAGTAAATATATCTGATGGCGATGTTACAAAAGGGCAACTCTACGATTAAAAAAGAAGAATATTTATCTTTTCACGCATCAACATTTGAAAATGAGACATTGAGATCTTACTTCAGCTTTATACATCCAATCAAGATGTTTTGCTTGACTTAATCCATGTAAACACTGCTTAAGTGCTAATGCATCTGAAGTTTTACATACCCAACAATGAGCTGAAGAAGTCTTGAAATCGACAAACTCAGGATGTTTTGCAGCAAGAAATGTATGAGTTTGGAGCACAAAATCCGAAGACAAAGAATAAGGAATCGTGTAGATAATGAAAACTTTATCTTCCACGTCTATATAATCACGAACCAGCCAACCTCGAGATATCCATCGATCATTTTGTAAAACTTTATAGTTCTGTTTGACATTTGTTTCATCACCAACACAAATAGGAAAACGTAACACAAATCGAAAATTCATAAGATTTTCTAAACGAATTGAAATTGTTCTTTCAAATTCAGTTAAACATGCTGATGCTGCAAAGAAATAAATACAATTGAAACGAAAAGACTTTACTTATAAACACATACTTTTATTGATTACACGAAACAAATATAAAGTCTCAAGACGAGACAATTGCAGACAGTCGATGAGTTGTAACACGTATTGCATACGAATACAAGATAATGATAATGTACGCAATCGAGTTGTGTCTGTTGTTCTTAGTTTCGATTCATCCGGTTTGAAACGAACATGAAATCGATCTTTTTCTATATATCGATGGTCAAAAACAACAGTCAAATGTTGAAGTGAAGATAATATGCCCAATTGAAGAAGTAATATCAAGTCAGAACTAAATTCTAATGATATTGATAAACGAACAGTATTTGTTAATGGTGAATAAACGTCAGGAGATGTATATAAGTATTTTAAACTCCTCGGCCAAGGTGCTAATCTTCGTTCATAGAATCCAGGAGAATCTAAAATTATTTCATTTCGTTTTAATTTAAAAAAAGTTTTCGAAAACAACATACATCTTGTGACATCAAAAGTCATAGTATTAAAAGAAATCTTCTTTTCAAAGATTTTAATAAGTTCTGATTCATAAAAATCCCTCCAGTCTTGAAATTTCAAAGTAAGATCTTCTAACTGTCCACGTCCTTCTTCATTGGCCAACATTAATTTTCCAAGTAATCCATTTCCAGTTCCAACAAGGGATGTCCATATACTTGTCATAATTGTCAGACGTCGTAATCGATTCACCGAATCATTTGTAAAACAGTTAATCAAGTCGCAAATACCAAATGGCGACAAGTCAATACAATTAAATTTTAATGATGAAATGAATTTCGAGCGAACATGATTTTGATCATCGATATAAGCAAGAAATGTTCGATATGAAATAGAACCTGATGTTAAATCAAATGATTGAGAAGATGAAACATCGTCCAACAATTGATTAATACGAGTATTCAAATTGAAAAAAGCCAAACAAAGATCAACACCCTCAAAACAGTTCGTTAGGCAAATCATCTAGTCGTGAAATTGTCATTATTGAAAGAAACTCAGTTTATACAACATGCTTAATATGAACGAAAATGACGAACGTTTGTTCATTCTTTATCTGCTAAAACGTCAACTTATTTAAGATTGTTATCCAATACAAATTAACAATTAAGTCATCCATTCATTCATTCTCTGCCTATGAGTATGAGTAAAATATATGATTAAATTTATTGAAGCAGCAAAAAAGCAATTCAAATAACATAAGAAACCTTTTCATTTGTAAACGTAATATATGATGACTAACGAACGAACGTGTCCTCGTAAAGTTCAGTTCAAAGTGTTGCTAAGTTGAGAACGATAGACCAGTGACATCTAGTGAGTATTTACTATTGAATATGTCCAATCCAGATAGATTTATTGTATCCATAATTTGTTTTCTTGTCGTCATCGTCGTTGGTGTAGTATCATATTTGTCTGACTTTTTTTGTGTCAAGGACTATTGAACAGTAGATTTAACAAAAAATCATGCCGGAAAATTTGACATTTTTTGTTCCGTATCATACTGGATATGCTCATGCTGAATTAATTCAATCATTTGCATCATTTACCGATGTTCATTTGTTCATTTACAAATGGAATCCAGCTCGTGAACGTGTGAAAGACTATTTTTCTAATTTCAAACAAATTCATTTACATGATTTCAGTATTGACACCATTCTCGATCAAATTACTCAACAAAATCATCGTAAAATTGTTTTTCTTCTAACAGCATCAACAAATTATTTATTTGGACAAATTCAATTACGTCTATTTCGTATACTTCAGCAATACATTCCATCAATAATCGATGTTTATCCTGTTGGGCATTGCATGTATGGTTGTCAAAGTTGTGCTTACGCATACACTCACTGTTTACCAATAACATTTACCAATTATATTCAACATAAAGATGAAAACCTTGTTCTCGAACAAGATTTCGAGATTCTCATTTGTCCAAGTTATTCATTTCAAGGTTCACCATTTAGTTTGATGTCAAATCTTGAAATTATCGAGTATTTATTAACATTAGAACATTCACATGCGATTAAATTACATCCATTAGCATATGAATATAAAGAAAATGCTCATCATCCATTTCTCTCGTTGACTAACTTAGAAAAAGAACATGTCGAACGAATTTGTCAATCGAAAAATCTTCTTCAAAGTAAACAAACGAATACATTGAAATTAATTGAACACGCTCGTATCATTATTTGTGATTCGAATTCATCGATTCCATTCGAAACACTCTATTTCGACGATAAAAAATTCGTATTTGTCTACGAAACGAGTCATGATTACGATGAACAAGATGATCGAGGAAGATTTTTTCATAAATTTCAAACTGTTGAACAACTAAAAGAACTTATTGACAAATATTATCAACAAGAATTAGATTGTCGAACTGAAGATAGTCATGAATTTTTCTTAGAAAAATATAACGAACCCGATGGAACAGAAATCGAACAATTGGCAACTGTACGTGAATGGTTAACTGACGATCGAGAAGAGATTTCATTTGATAAGAATGAAATAAAACAAACTATTCAAGATGAATTTCAATCGAGTTTATCACCGATGGTTTTGTATACGCTAGGTGATCATACGATGACAGAAATCGTACAACTCTATTTTAGTGATGAAAATCGTGTTTTTGATTCTATGCAAGAGAACGCTAATGAGCTTTGAAAAGAACGATTTTGTTATGTTTTTATTTTTGTTTTTCAGATGATTTTTCTGCATGGCATCGTCTAGCGAAAATGATGATGAGACGATCTTCTATGATGCAAATAACACATGGACAGAGACTGATCTAACAATGTAAGTAGGAAAACAATTGAATAGACTGATGAATAAAGTTCTATTTCTAATGGAGCAGAAGAAAAAGCCAAAACTATTTACTGTAGTAAGTAGAAAAAAATAACAGACGCCATTGCTAAATCTACGTACGAATAATAAACGAGATCGATGTACTTTTATTCTCAAAAAAATTTAATTAACGAACCAAGTATTGGCATATGTCTAACGGCTTGTCATTTTCTCTTTCTTTTTTTTTGTTTTCTCATTAATACGACGGGTATCGGGTACAGACAACATGTCAAATGTCAGATAATTTCTCTAGCTTGAATATTTGTTTATTTGTTTTCGTTTTTCTTTCGATATTAGACCGCGATATCAAGATGCTCGATGGATATTTTTGTCATCGAGTGATTCATTAAGAAAATCGGTAGGCGAAATAAAATCTAATGATTTTCTTCTTCTTCTCTCAACTGATTTGATTAGGAGCATTTATGTACAATTCAATTAACCGACTCTCAAATCAATGATCTAGCACGACGAGAAAAACTTCAACGCCTACGTGCACAAGAAGATGATTTCGTCACGCCAATAACATCAACACCATTTCCATCGAATTCAATTCATTCGCCAGTAACATCACCGTCGAATCAACATGACGAACAATTAGAATTCGAACAGAATCTATCAGCAGCACCTGACCTACTTAAAGATCACATTGACAGCGAGCATGTTCGCATATCTAAAAAGGTCTGACACATAATATAAATTAATCAAATCAAATATTTGTTTTTTATCACGAGAATTATTTGCCGAGTAAAGTTTTGAGTATATTGCAGAGAAGAAAAAAAAACTAATAATAATTAGACTAATTGTTTTCCGTTCTATCGTTTGCCATCTGTTCCTTTCGGTTTCACCAGTCGACGTCAATTATTGTCGTTATCGCGCGCCCCGCACATAGACAAACTCGACAGCTTTTTCTTTCTCATTCGCAAAAAAAAGTTTCCATTCAATTAGTATCATGTCTATTTCGTTAGATTTCCGCTCCAGCATCGGGCAAAGCAACGCTAGTTAATTCTTCGCCAATATCTGTCCCTTATCAACAACAACGTTCACTACAATATCCGACATTACCTGCATCAGCAACCTCCAATCGACATACAGCAGCCGGATTCTACACGAAAATAACAAATTTCGCTGCGATCAGCGAACCAAGTATCGTCGATATTAATTTAAGTGATCAGATAACTAAATTCGGCGATCTATCTTTGAAATTAAACGAACAAGAGCATATTCATAATCATGACAATGGAAAATATGTCCCGTTAATCGATGCTAATCCAATGACCCAGACGATTTTAGAACGTGTTCATGGCAGTGGAAGTATGATGACATTACGGCAGAATTCAGTTTTAACAAGCAATAATCTACGGAGAAATTCATCAGAGAATAGTAATCATAGTTTTCATGGAATAACCAATTTGGAAAGTAGTCTGACACGTCAACGACGTCAATCGAATGATGTCGAAGAAGAAGACGAGGAAGATGATGACGATGACGATGTTGAATCGACATCATCCGAATCATCGAGTACCAAATCAAGTCACACAATAGCTGTGTCGTCGTCGTCGTCGTCAACAACGAACAAATCGGCGAGAGCTGCCTTACGTGCAGCATCGTTCTTGTTCCATGGAGGCAAACGACAATTAACTCGACTTGTAAATCGAAGTTTTCTACGGAAAACAGGCAAAAAAGTCATATCCGGTCATCATGACATTGCCGATATCGATGAAGAAGAAGAAGATGCCGAAAAATTACTGATCAATGACGGTTCAAATGGCGATTTGAAATATAAAACATCGAGAAATTTCAAAGAACAACCACAATTCGATAAAACTCAATTGTTACAAACGATTGTCAACGCGCATACAGGACCCATTTGGTGTATGCGGTTTTCTCCCGATGGTCATCTGTTAGCGACAGGTGGTCAAGATAGTCTTCTTAAAATTTGGGTTCTTCGAGCAGCTCAACCTCATTTCAATGATTTTTCTCGTATTACAGCAAATCAATCAAAACAACAGAATGAAATTTTAACCAAACGATTTCATGAATTTCATCAAACAATCTCATCGGAATCGATCCCATCGACTGTAAATAACAAATTCGGTCTCAACGAACAACAAGCTCCACTCTATCCACGACCATTTTGCGTTCTCATCGGTCATCAAGCTCCTGTTCTCGATGTTGCCTGGTCGAAATCGTTGTTCATACTCTCATCATCAATGGATAAAACCGTTCGATTGTGGCATATCAGTCGATTGGAATGTCTCTGCTTTTTTCGACATGTTGATTTCGTTTCTGCCATTGCTTTTCATCCGCGTGACGATCGATATTTTGTCTCCGCGAGTCTCGACGGGTAAAACAAACGAATTCGAAAAGAAAAACTGAAATCTCAGAATTTTTAGACATGTTCGACTTTGGAATATTCCTGATAAACGTGCTGTCTATTGGACATTAATACCACCTCAAGCGTCATCGCAAATAACAGCTGCTCAAGCCAATCTCATAACTGCTGTCAATTTCTGTGACGACGGCCGAAAAGTGACCGTCGGTACATTTGACGGTCGATTTTTGATTTATACTGATTCGTTACAATATGATGTAAAGACAAAAGCAAAACTTTTTTCAATTGTCTCTTTGCTTTTTTTTGTAGACCGTGATGAATATTGGTGATAAAGATGGTAGTCGAAGCCATCGATCGAGAAAGAAATGTCGAAAGCCATATAAAATCACCGGTATCGAATCGATGAATACCAATAACTCAAAAGTATGGCTTCATAAAATCGAAAAGAATCGATTCACTGTATGAATTTCGTCTTTCTTTTTCGAATTAAGGTGTTAATTACATCGAACGATTCTCGGATACGTTTGTACGATATTCGTACGAAAGAAATCGAACGTAAATATCGTGGTTATTCGAATCAATCGAGTCAAATTCGTTCATCATTCAGTCACGATGATAAATACATCATTAGGTATGCGAGCGAAAGAAATATTCAAATAAAACTCATTGAATTATCTCTAGTGGAAGCGAAGATAGTTGGTTTTATATTTGGAAAACCGAACCGGGTAGTGCGAGTAATTTGAATGGAACGAATTCGAAATTAACACGAAAACAACGAAGACATTTCGATCGTGCTTTCGAACGTATTCGAGGTAATTGTCAATTCTCGTATTTAAAACAGAAAAAAAAAACTTCAATTGAATCTGTTCGTTTTTCAGTGCATAATACCATGGTGACATCAGCCATATTTGCACCGAATCCATCGTTAATTATGGATCATCTTTATTCATCGAATTTATCCTTATCTAGTGACAGTTCATCTATATCTAATCGTTCGCAAAATTCAACTACAACATCAATAGGAAATTCTACTCATAATCGATCACGATTAATATGTGTACATTCAATATCTAGTCCAATGGATCCTTCGACAACAATGAATACATCAGGACCGACTTATGTTATGGTTACTGCTGATTCGAAAGGACAATTGAAATTATTAGTCAATCGATATCACCGTTAAATACAAAACTAAAGCAGTTTTTCTTTTGGTCTTCTCAAATGTGATAATTTTTAAGATAAAATCCTCTATATATTCTTCTTGAATTATCTATCTATTTAAATTATTTTAAAAACAGTGATATATATATATACAGAAAAAGACATTGCTCGCTCTTATTTCATTAAACACGTATATCTTGTTCAAAACAAATTATGATAACTCCTAAACAAACCAACTCTCCAACATTCGATTAATCATATAATGGAACCTGACAAGATAGAAAATCGAACATGTCTTTCAAATAACTTTATATTTCATATTATCTCACTTTCTTTTTATTTAATATTGCTTGCAACAAAAAAAAGAGAAAAACACACACACATATATATATCTACATATACATGTCTGACTGGATAAATAAATATCTATATACGTATGCATATTATCTTTTGTTTTTTTTCTTCTTCTAGAGAAATATCCTTTTTTGACAAAAGCTCGTACTGATATGACATTTTTTGTAAATGTACTTCGAAAAGAAAAGAATATGGATTGTCTCATAGATCCAATTCCGCTCATTTTCTAATTATCGATAGATAAAATGTGTCTGTCTGTTTGTATGTATGTATGTATGCATGTATGTGTATACACTTTTGTTTAAAAGAAACCTCTATTTTTAAGCGTTCTCTGCAGTGTTGATTGTTTGTTCGTTTACACCCACTAGGAAAAAAAACTTATTTTTTTATCGTCATATGTGCACCCGTAGACTTTATATTCTTTTGATAGGTTCGATAAAAACACAAACACACGCACACAATCAAGTATTAGTTCGCCACAACTAAATAAAATGAGAAATCAGAAAAAGAGAAAGAGAGAGAGAGGAAGAAAAACATTTTCAACTTGTTATATTTGGGGGCAACAATATTTTTGTTATTGAATCGCATCATTAGAAGTTAATAGCAGAAGTTAATCGCCATTTATATTTTGTCAGTGTCATACGTATAAAAATCGCGAGAACTCAGAAAAAACAACACAATTAAAGGCGGACACGATGGAGAACGAGTTCTCACGAGTTTTTTTTTGTCATGATAAAAAAGCGTCGATTGCATCTATCCTATTATTATCATGTCAATGCATCCTTAATGTAAAACATCTGTTAACTGATTATTTCCGAGTTTATAATCTCACATTAATTCAAGATAGAATAACATGGCTCATCATGTGTATCGCATAGCGTTAGTCTCAAGATGTAGACGTTTCATGTTGTGTTTTTCTTTTCGGGTGTAGTATCCATTAAATGAAGACGACAGGTGGTTGCAGCTGATCTTTTTTTTCTTGTTTTCTTTCTCTCTTTATTCGATTTCTGATCCATATGATACCACTAAGATTAGTGACAATACTGATTGGTTTTTCTTTTCGATATTTTCATTTATATACATATGTATTAACTTTGAAATGAAAAGAAAATGGAAGGTAGAAAACAAAGAACAAAGAACAAAAAAAGGATAAAATTTGGTGTATTATCAAGATTGTCGTTTACGATTGACGTCATTGCATATATACACACATACATTTTTCTTTGTTCTGAAGTTACTCGAGGTCTATATTATAGTGTACGTGTATGTGTATATATATTATATATATATATTTGAAAATGAGAATAAAAAAACGACGATATATTTAATACAAACGCAAAGCGAGAAACAAAGAGAAAAGAGCGCGTAAAAACGATGGTCTACTCATTCATTTAAACGACAAATACAAATAAAAGTAGTATCATGATTGAAGAGCATATGTATGTATGTGTGCAAACTATCCTGTTGAGATGAGAAACGAGTAGGAAAGTCGAAGTAGACGTGTAGATGATGAAGGAGAAAAGAAGGAGAAGAAGAGAAAAGTCTATGATTGGACCGGTATGATGTTGCTATGTGTCAAACGAACAAGGGCTATAGTATGTACGTACGTCATCAACAGTAACATCGATTCCTCTCTTTCTTTCTTTTTTCTTTCTTTTTTTTTTGCTTCTTTTTTTCTTCTTCTTCGTCTTCATACTTGCTCTCTTGCTCGCATCGTTTTTCCTTTATATTGCTTGCCCTGTTATATATTCAACTGTACGAAGAGTAACAGCATTGAGAGGGAAAAAAAGAAGAAACAGACGTAACAGCGACGGCAGAGTTGCCCAAGTATCTATCATCACATCATCATCATCATCGTCGTCGTCGTCACTAATATTTTTTCCATAAACTAGCAATCGGAAAGAAGATATTTTCCTTCAATATACAGTCTTCTTCTTCTCTTCTTCTTTTTTTTGTTATCCTACTTCGTTGATAAATAATATTCGGTACATATCGTAGGAATTTACCGATCGATTTCTTTTTATTCTCTACATCAACAACTAATTATCCTACACCTGACAGTCTTGTATCTTGATCCTTCCTTGGCCTTGACCATATGCCAATCAATTTCTTCCGCAAACTATCTTTTCTAACTAACTAGGAAATTATACGAGACCTATATCATTTCTCTCGAAAGTCAACTTTATACGTACATGTCAAAGTTACGAAAATGTATTTATTTAGATAATAAAAAACTTCAAACTCCAAATAAACAAAATCGTGTTATGATCAATCACAATATTGATTTAGTTTTCGTCAATAGACGACGATAATGATCGGCGAAAAATCTTTTACGAATCAATCAAATATCCGATTCTTATTTGTGACAGCTAATACAGGCACAGTATTTGAACAGGTACGTCAATCGAAATTTTCTTTTCTATATTTAGACATATTTTTCTTTCTTTTTTTTTCGTTACGTTAGCCCGATTTAATAACTGCATGGGTGAACGAATTTGCCGATGTAAGTGATATCATTTATCATTAACATAAAGCGAAGAACAGTTAAAGAGAGAGAAAGGGAAAGACGAAGAAAAAAAAAGAGACAAATGCTGTCATCATTATTTATTGAAAGTACTCGAAAGAAAAGAAAAGAATATAAAATGATAAACAAAGTTGCAGAATAATTGATTGTGTAGATGAAGCTATTTGTTATTTTTAATAATCAAACAAATGATAGAGTTTTATGTTGACGTATTATTTTTATGGACGTGAATAAAGAGAAAGAACGAACGAACGAACGAATGATCCGATAGATTTACTTAATCAAATTATTATCTTGAGACTCTTTGTCTTTTGATATGTTTATTCTAGCTTGTTCGTCAACAACCATCCGATTTTATAGGATTACATTTCCAAGAAGTCGGCGGAAAAGATTATGAAAGATTTATGCATATTCTCGATCCATTCATTAAGTAAGATAAATAAATAATGAATCGATTAATTAACTAACTGAAATTTATACAATGATGGTAATTTTATTTTTCATAGAACCATCCTTCAAATACCTGAGATAGCGACAGATTTTACTCAATATCGTTTGTATTTCGATTCGGATTTTACATCTCAGGAAACATTCACAGTAAATTCAAAAAAGAAAATAATTGAATTCATAGTTTTATCTATGATAAAAGGCTCTTGGCTCAGCTTATTTTATTCGTCATAATATTCCTATTGAACAATGGAATTTTACAAGTAAAATTTCGAAATAATCTTCCTATGGAAAAACATTTTGGTTTTTTATTCAAAATCTTTAGCTTCATCATTCGAAACTGTTGCTAATCGTCAGATTTTTACTGGGAACCTGATCAATGCTCAAACACTTCGCAAAGAAAAATTCCCAAGAGAATTCTTTTCTGAAGTAGAATTATTCGTGTTCGTCAAATGAACTTTTCGACAATGAATTTTAGGCGAAATGGTCTCGAAAAGGTTTTACACAAACACGTTGGTCAATAGATGGCTTGTAAACTCGATTTGTTTCTCTCTCTCTCAATAATTCTTTTCTTTCGATTAGCACTTTTGACGTGGTCAATGTACATCTCTTCCATGACGCATCAAATCTCATAGCTGTTGAACAGAGTCCATCTATATACAGTAGTTTTCGCAAAAATGCTCTCGAACATACTCTTCGAAGGTATCAAAACAAAAAAATGTTTGATTGAAGTCAAATTTTTGTTTTAGTTTACCTCTTGATCCTTCAGAAACATCTGTACCATATGTTATATTTGGAGATTTTAATTTTCGACTTGATACAAATCGTTTACTTCAAGTAGATTGATTAGTTTTGCTTCTTTTTTTTTATTTATGATTGTAATTATTTCGATTAGAATATTATTGAAGAGCGAAATGCTTCAATCGATCGAATTCAAAAGCCGGATAGTGATGAAGTTTCTCGAATTATATTAACAGCAGATGAAAATCAAACGAAATTAATTATCGAAAAGAAAGAATTTGACTTTCATGATGATCATGATACATATTTTATCGATAATGTTCAAAAGGTTCCTTGAAAAAACGGAAAAATTTTCACTAGAAAAATATGCATATTCTGTTTCTTTTCAGTGTCAAACATTTGATTTTGAATTGACACCATTTATTGATCAATTATTTGAATATGAAAAAACATTTCCACCAAGGTAAATCTCATTGAAAATATCTTGAGTCGTGTCAAAAATAGTTTTCTTTTCTAGTTATCCATACAGTGAAGAACGCGATGTAGCTCGTTCGTATTTACGTGCCCGTTGTCCTGCTTGGTGTGATCGAATATTTCTTAGTCATTCATTTAATAATTTCATTCGTACAGAGGTTAAACAAAAGCAAATGTTCAATTCATTTTTCTTATTTATTTATCCATTTGATAGATCAATCAACCAAGATATAATCTAATCGGACAAAATATCTGTATGGGCGATCACAAAGTAAAAGATTTGCGATTGACGATGTCATTTTCGAAAAAATGTTTTGTTTCTTCTTTTTTTCTAGCCAGTTTATTTAGCATTAACAGTCCATTCGATTCCAGGTTTGTTTTCGTTGTTAAAATGTCTAACTGTTGTATCTACTTATCCTTGTTCATCATTAGCGGTTGCCTCTAACTGTGACGAACAGACAGCTTTATCTAATCTAAGTACATGTGATGATTTAATTAATTCATTGCCTAAGAATTCTGATAATCAAAACGAATCACTTGTCACTGTTGCGAGAGAAAATTCATCGAATATAATTTTAAATGAAACCCCGTTATTAACTAATGATTTCAATCTATTTAATATACATGATTATGCGATATTTGTTCAATCGAATATTTTACAGCCAACTTGGTTATCTCAATTTCAACCACGACCAGTCAAAAGTCCACATAACAGCAATAAACTTTGGGCCAAAGTTCGAGCTGTGACGTACTTAACCAGATTAGTTCATCGGCCAGGCTCGTGGTATTCCGATGATCAAACAGAAATCTCACCTGCAGATGATGATAGATCACTACCAGATACAGACGAAGGAAACAATCTACCAACTATTGAATTCGATTATTCGAATGAACATAGTAGAAGAAATGATCTTGCTATACCATTGCGTCGATCATTTAGTTCAATTAATTATAGTAAAAACATTGAAATACCATCACCAACATTACCTCGAAGTCGTTCGACGACACTCATCAATACCCCTGAGAATTTATTAGATTCTCCATTGAGTGATTTACCATCACCATCATCAACAACAACAACAACTCCAACACCGACATCGACATCACAAACATCTTCACGTGTCTATCGTTTTCTTCATTGTATTCTACTATGAATAACTAACATTCTCAATTACTAACTTATGGATATGTGATGTGTAAGTATAACAATCGAACAGCTCACACACACCCGTTCGAGCTTCTCTAAAAGAACGAACGGTTCTTCATCACAAATTGCTTGCTCCTTTCTCTTCGAACAGTGACTGGTTGATTTCGGAATATTTCTTTTCTTGATTTTTGCTTGTTGCTTTGACGATTTTTCATTTTGACAAATCACATCATATTGAAATAAAAGCAGAAACTCGCAAATCGATTCTGTTATTTTCTATTATCTTGCATGTTGAATTGATCTTTGCTTTTCTTCGAAAATTCTCTTTGCGCATGTTCGAGCGCCTGTTTAAGAGAACGATGTTTGCCGGGAACTATCTTCTCAATCTTTCTATTGTTCTAGACAAAATGCTATGATAACGAATGTTTTCTCTAGTCAAAGATTTTCTTTTCTAACAGGGTAAATACCAACTAACACATTTTTTCCCTTTGCATTGTCCGATTGTTGTTTGTATTGTCTTGATTATTCTCGTATTTATCACTATAATCAATATTGCACAATTTTTTCTTGTACGGGAATGTCGGTAGTTTCATTTATCTCTCTCTCTTTCTCTACATATAGTATTGTTTAGTATTTTATAATTTTTGTAGAATTAGTAAATAATATGTTCGTAGAAATGAATTGTGTTATATTTTAGGTGCAAATGACAATACAAGTCAAGTCAAAAATGTCAATTTTGATGTTCATATAAATCCAAGAAAAGTAGCTTCTATATCAACGAATACAAATGATCATCGAACAGTACGTGCTTGTCACATATTTCATTCGAATATAAAACGAACAATAACACGACAGATGCGTGAAACACCGGTGTAGTCTTTATTTTCGTCTTTTTTCTCATTTTAACAAAAATCGTCTCTCTCTCTCTCTCTTCATTTTCTGTAAATTACAATCTCTTTCATTTTCTTTTTCTTTTTGTCTTGCCTTTCTTTCATATATATATACATAAATATAAATATTTTCTCCCCCCTCTCTTTCTTCTCCTAGTCTTATCATTTTTTTTCAACAAAAGTGAACTCTTTTTCATATCGTTTTACTTTTTTCTTCTCTCTTTTGTTTGTGTGTGTGTGTGAATGTTTACAACAATAATAAGCAGACAACGAGACAATATTATATAATTATGTGTACTTGTACTTTCGAATAACATCAATGAACATATATGATATTTCAAAAAAAATTAATAAAACAAGATGTTTTTTTTCTAGTTTTTAATAAAGAATATTAGATCACGACGTTTTACCGTTTTATTAGTGTAGGAGGAATTATGATTAAAAGTTTGTCTAGTATGCTTATTTGCCTTTATATACAACTAAATTAAATCCTTAATGAATGTCATTTGAATAGAATAAAGAAATAAGTGTTTTTGTATTGAGTAGTCTCCTTCGAACTGCAGTCGTGTCAAATTTGATTACAAACGAATGTGCTGAAATTTTGACAGAATGTCGTCTGAAGTCAATGTACGATTGATACACATCAATTAGTTCGTTGAGTTGAGTTAAGTTCTATGTTTATATTTAACGTATGATTGATTAAGGAAATATATTTTTCTTTTGAGAAACAATATTTCCGTTGAAACCTGTTTATCTATAAATAGATTTCCGGTTGAATTCAAGTTAAAATTGGATCTGAAATTTTATTTATCTCAAAGACAGTACATGAAAAGATAATTGAGATGAGAGTAGATACGGTAGATACACATAATTATTAAGCAAAAAAAGACAATAACAAATGAACTCCTTCGTTTTATTTCATTCAAGAGAAAATCATGACGATAAAATCGAAGCATACAATTTGATCGATAACATTGTTGTGCAAGATGAAAGATTTATTTGAATGGATTATCACCTAGTCCGACAGCCTTGCGACGTGTAACTAAAACAATCGAAATTAAATTCGATTGTGAATCAAAACAAAAAAGGTCTTACCTATTTTTTCATATTCAGTACTGTCCGTACTTTCGTCGTCATTGAAAAGAAACTGTTCGAGCTCTTGAATTCTTCTATTGATTTCTTTTCGTTGATTGTATAGCATTTGTAATTGTCGTGCATCTCGTAGGTAATCGAGAGCTTCTTCTTGTAGAGCATTTTCCGAGGGCTAGAAAATGTCAAAGTGTATTCATGATTATTGTAAAATGAAAATCATTTTTAATCGCACATACTCGTCCACAGACATTAAGAATAAATGTCAATGATAATACAAAGATGAATGCGAATGATAATACTTTCATTGCTTTTTAATTGATAAATTATGGAAATAATCTGAAACAAAGATGAACACAAACTTTTAGTTCGTTTCAATATTTAAAAAAATCAAATGACGCATGTTTGCATCATGTCTATTTATTAAACTATGATTTTGTTTTTTTTTCTGACATGTAAATGTTAACCACGTATTTTTTTCTCTCTCGCGCACTCTCGCTCTTTTGTCTTACACAATTCGTGTGACAACACACTACATTTCTGTTTGCTTGGTTACGTCGTTTTGATTCGATAAACAACAAGAGACTTTCGTCTACAATTTCGATAGTTTTTTTTTCATATTTTGAAGAAGAGAAAAAAAACGTATGTATTACGTTTGTCAACTAGTCAAATAGATTCGAATTCTAAACGAAATTTATCGAAATATGAACAAGTAAAATAAAGAAAAGAGGAAAACACTTGATGTCCTTAGATATTATTGACATAATTACGTTTTGTGTGCCTTAGATTATTCAAAGAAAAAGGAAAAAAGAAACTTTCACGAAAATAAATGTCATCATCAACGAAAAGTTGACAGACCTTCACTACAATGAAGAGACAAAATAATTTTCATCGGAAGTTATGTTTATACATACATACGTTCGTGTAGGCAGCTGAGATAAAAATCAATACGAGTTTACATTAAATACGCACGTTAGTCAATAACACACAACTAACTTATGATACAATCGAAAATTCAATACGACATTATATATGACATACGAATATGAATCAACAGTATAATTGTTAACATTAAAAGAAATGTCAACACTGCCGGTGACAACGTGTGACACCAATGCTGATGTTGCTGCCATTCGACGTTTACCAAATAAATGTAAGTTCTTATTATAGATTTTACCTATTAAGTCTTGAAATTTAAATTCAATTTCTTGATATATTGTAATTTCTAACAGCAGGACTTTACTATTTTGTCGTTATTGTGTAGCTAAATGATAAAATAGATTTTCTTCTAACTAAATTTGGTTGATATGTCGATGAAAAAGAAAACATATTTGTAATTGTTTATAACTACTACATTGAATTTATATAGTTATTAGTCGTGACGTCAACGAACTATATCCTACGGTCTTTTTTTTCAAAAAGAAAAAAGAAAAATAACTGAAAATTAATCCGGTTTACATACCTATACAATAGATTTCTGACGACATCGACATTTTATTTTCTGTTCTGATATATACTTATGCATTTAAAAAAGAAAAGAGTATGTACTGAAGAGTCAATATACGCACTTCATATATTATGACTATTACTCATATCAATAGCTTTTATATATATGCGCAAATTTTTGAAAGCGAGTTTATGATTTTGTTAGTTTGTTATAAACAAGCAGTTTAGAATATCAATGAGCGCATGAAAAGGAAATCTATTACTCTTTATGGAATCACGGTTTAGCCTACGTATGTCTATGAGTTCTAGCAGCCATACTTTCTCAAACAGAAAAATCACGTAGAAAATTGACAAGATTCTAAATTTAGTATAATAACTACCGCATAGAATCACAAGAAATAAAACGGAAAAGAAAAAGAAATTGAAACAAGTTAATAATTATAAAATGATATTTAAAGAAAGAATTAAGATAGACTCAATGATTTCGGAGCATTCTCCTACTCATTTTATTATTAAGAAGCTTAGAATGCAACGAACATATTCTTTTTTTTGTCAGATTAATCTAACAAAGCATGAAGTACTTGTCATTGGTATAGTTATTAAATCTCCATTTATGTTGTGTACTTAAAAATATTTAAAAAAAATTAATAATGTGTTTCGACAATCTTGTAATTACTTGTAAAATATCACGATTGCTCGCAGACTATGTTATGTAGATCGTCTTGGATTTCGTACTTTTCACGATATTCTCTACATGTTCCTTTGAACCGTATTTGAGGCAAAATTAAGTGCAAAATATTCACCGCAAGCAGAATAATTCGACGATATTCCCTATTTAATTAGTAAGAATAAAAACATTATTATAATGAATTAAATATAGTACTAGCCTACGTTGATTTATTGCGTTGGAAAAGAGTCGAAATCAATTCAGATGTCTACTTATATATATATTAACTACTTGAAAAGATACTCAAAAGCCTACGTCACCACTTGAGCGTACAGAAGATGTTATGTCGCAAAAACTGGTTCCTCAGACCACCTACGGAATGACGTTCTTCGCCCATCAATGAACAGAAAATGCAATACGTCTATCAAATAATAATATACTATATAAAAATGTGTACTGAAACTTGTTCTTTCTATTCTTCATGCTACACTTAGAAAAAGGAAAAGAAAATGTTCTAGTGCTGTTGATGTTCACACTCGTACTGATTTTAAGTGAGCATATGTTGATAGTTTTTTCTTCCTGATTAAATATAAAATATTAACTACAATCTTGCTACGGAAAAATACATTTGCGCATCAATTTCCCTAATGAGTTACGTAGGCTTTCCGTTTCATTGATAACATATGTTATCTTCAAATTGAAATTCATTTTCTTATATTTCCCCCGGATTCTCTGATCAACGATGATAGTTTTGATAAAATCACGTCTAATCAACACTCTTATTCAAACGATCATCTCATGACATCTATCATGTCGATAGGAGAAACTCGATTGGAAGACAAAAGAAGATTTTCCTTGGATTAGTTCAATATATAACGGGTTAAGGATATCATTGTAGTTGATACACAACGATGTCATCCAACAACAATTCGTACACAAACATCGAAACGTTTAACAAGTTTAGCAACTAGTTACGAATCAGATACAATCGTTCCTATGGCTCCACGTTTTCATAAAGTCGTTCGAAAACGACAACGTGATCAAACTGAAGTCAGTTCATGCATGAAGTAAGATAAAATATTGATGTTTTACATCGAAATGACGACCTTTTCCCCTCTAGATATCTAATGTTTAGTTTCAATATACTATTTTGGGTAAGACGCGAACATATTGTTAAATATTTATTGAAACCAGCTGTTATGTCTAGATTCTTGGTTTTATGATCGCTGCGATAGGTATCTACGCGTGGATTGAAAAAGAAACTTTTGATAATTTCGGACGTTTGACCATGGGTGGAACATTATTTTTCGATCCAGCATTAGTTTTTGTTCTTGTCGGAGTTTTTATGTTTCTTATTGGCTTCGCAGGTTGTGTTGGTTCATTGAGAGAAAATACTTGTCTCTTACTTCTCGTATGTCACTATGATTTTCGAACAAAAACAAAATTCAATCATGAACATCTTTTTTTTCTTTAGTTCAGTTTTGCTCTTGCTATTATATTTTTTGCGCAGCTTGCTTTTGGTACATTGGTTTTTATTTATCGTGAAAAGGTTTGAACGGAAAACTAGTCGACTTCCGTTTTAATTTTGAACTCGTTCTATAGGTTAAAAACGAAGGTGAAAAACAATTGTTGATTATGATTCAAAGTTATCGTGATGATCCTGATCTACAGAATTTAATTGACTGGACTCAACGTCATTGGCTTCATTGTTGTGGAGTGAACAATTATCGAAATTGGGAGAGCAACGTCTATTTCAATTGTTCATCGAAACTTGTCGGAAGTGTTGAAGCTTGCGGTGTACCAGCAAGTTGTTGTCGGCCAGAGTATTTTCATGTAGACAACAATAACAACAAAAAGTTATTTTCGATGTATAAATATTTGATATTGATTTTTAGAATAATAAACAGTGCGGATATGGAATGTTAGAACCATCAGCTGTGAGTTGATTTTCTGAAAACAACAAATTCTATTGTTGTTTTTAAGGTAACGAATACGATTTATACGGAAGGATGTTTGCCAAAAGCTTCACAATGGTTTGGAAGACATGTTTTACCAGTGGCAATAGTTATTGTTATTTTGACTGTATTACAAGTAAACAAATAGTTTTCGAGTTTTTGAAAAATGATTTCGAATTTCTTCTCGTTTTTAGATTCTCAGCATTTGTTTTGCACAAAATCTTCGCAATGATATTCTAGCTCAAAAAGCCAAATGGACATGGCGTACACATCCAATGTTAAATTATTATCGAAATTAAACTCAGATTCTTTCATTTCTTTTTCTCTCAGGTTTTTTCGTTTGTAAAAATTTTCAACACATTTCTCTATAGAATAAAGCCATAGAAACTCATCAGTTTATTCAAAAATGAAAATATTTACACGAGTAAGTCTAAGACAGTGATTGATTAGGAGCTTTAGTTAAAAGATATTCAGCACTTAATGTTCCATCGGAAAATAAATTCAATGATCGTCCCGATGTATTGTCAAATATCCAATGTGTTACTTGAATACCATCGAAATCGTAAACAGGATTGTTTTGATGATATTTAATCGGTTTTTTATTTTGAAAACTAGGAATTGGCCAACGACGTTGATCACCATAGATATGTCGAAAAGCAATTCGTTTAATACCGAGTTCTTTCGCTTTGTTTAAATATTGTTCGACTTGATCGATATTATCTTCTGTTAAGACACATGAAAGCTTGATAGGAACATTCGATGCTTGTTTGAGAATGGCTTTTAAATTTGGCATTTGTTTAATCCCGTGAAGTTTTGCATATGTTTGTGGATCGAAAGAATTAATTGAAATCGTACAAGAATCATACGTACGAAAGACTTTCATTTTCGAAAGAGCTAATAAACCATTGGTATGCAATGATATATGAATAGTTGGTAAATGCGAACGTAATTCATTGACTAATTGTTCTTCGTATTTGTAGAGTTGAGGATCAGTTCTTGTACCGGTAAGAATAATTTTTTTTGTTTGTGATTGTTTTAAAATTGAGATAAATTTATCAAGATTATTTAATGTTTGTTGACGTAAATTATCTGGAGTGTCAATTAATTGATGACCGATGCAGAATGGACATTTTTGATTACACCTCCCCGAAAAAAGTATATTCCCGAATTCAAATGGTTTTGATGTATCGATACGAGCCAATGACGAGAAAGAACGGCGTATTTGATTATTAGCAATTTGTTGAGTTTGTTGTGAAGTTAGAATTGAAGTTGTTAATGGAATTGATGGTGTTGTAGGAAGAATTCGACGACGAACAGCTGTTGTCGTATCAGGAATAGGTTGAAACGGACTTTGACGTTGTTTTAATGCTTGAACAGGATCGACAAGAAATTGTTCACCACCTTGAAGATTTAAAATATGATTTTTAACTGCAGGTGAATAGAAAAGAGCAACAACACCACCGAAACATTGTTTACCAAGAGCAGTCATTTGTAAACGTTGATCTTGTTGATCATGTATCATAAGACCATGATCGACAACGAATTTTAATTCATTAGGAAATAATTCTTCTAATGAAATTTGAAAGCAATCCTTAAATGCAATTAAATCAATGCCACCATAATAAAAACTAACAGATGCCATTTTAGCAATAGCTGCTTCGCGTGATAAATGATAGAGATCTTGAACAGGTATACGATTTAATTCAACACTACGAATGTATTGTTGTAATTTTTTTGTAACGGCACCTAGATTATAGGATAATGTATAATGACTGAACGATTGAGCACCGAGACCAATGCCAATATATGGAACAGCTTTTCGAACTCGTTTATCGAGATAATCCGAACAACCTGAATTACCTTGAACAGATGAAAATGTATTTTTGCCTGTTAAACCAATATAACCCGATTCATTTAATAGTTTTCGTGCTTGACCTTCTTGACGATTTACTTGATCGAGTTTAACACGATCGGCTAAATGTGCCATTTGTGTACCTTTATATCTCATACGATACAAAGTTATATGTTCAGGTTTAAGATCAATCGTATCTTGAACAGTTTTCAACCATGGATCGTCCGTACGTGATGCACGTATTGGAAATCCATACATAAGATCGATATTAAAACTTTTAAAACCAGCTTTACGTATATTTGTTACTGCTTTTTCGATGTAATCTATTGATGCATTCGCATCATCACGATTCATTTCTTTTGCTTGACGAAAGTCAGTTGTTTGCAAACCCATTGATATACGACGAATGCCCATATCAAAATAAGCTTTCATTTTTTCCGGTTCAGCAGCTGCTATTTTCGGTGTTGTTTCGATGGATACTTCAGTTGTATTCCAATCGGTTTGAAATTGTGATTCAACACGTTTCATTAATTCGGCAATATGTTCGATTCGAGCCATCGATGGTGTTCCACCACCAATATCGAATCCTGCTAATTTCTTCTCTTTTGTATTTAATAACTTCGCATACATATCAAGTTCTTGATAGAGTGCATCGAAATAATTACTTTGAATGTCAACATTTCGACCTTGTTTTGGATTGACAACAGTATATTCACAAAATTGGCAACGTGTTTGACAAAATGGAACATGCGCATACAACATCATCTCAGGTAATGAACCGTAAGCACCATAATATGCTTGTTGAATGTCATTCTGATCTCGAAGTCGTTTGACTCGATACGGACGTATGGTTGTATTATGAGCAATTGGAAATGCTGTGTTACATATATGATGATGTTTCATACCAGCTCGAAAGACATCATCAGCTGGATATTGTTGTTGATCAGCTTCTGTAGATGGCTGCCATGTGAAAGATGATGATAGTGCATGATTAGTAGTGTTTGAATAAGTTCTTGGATGAAGAATTCGATGAGAAAAATGTCGACGAACTGAGGATAACATTTGTGTATACTTGTTTGATTAGAAATATGTTGAAAATGAAATTGCCTTGATAAGAAGATCACACGTCTTGTAGATTCACCTTAATCTAACGGAAAAAGGACAAAAAAACAAGGCTTTATATAGTAATTTTTCCATATTGTGAAATATTTTGTGACGATTGACTCACTGTGACTCATTTGCTGTTTTATCGGTTCTGCTGGAATAAAATAGGACAATATTCTTTTTGCCTTTTTTAGTCTTGAGAAAAAAAAATTGTGTTTCTTTTTCCGTCCAATACGCAATTGTCGTAATCAAATTCTGACTCAAATTCACGTCAATTTTCGATAGATTTCCCGCCAGCTCAGCAAATTTCCATGACACGTTGCACAACAACACATACGTCTTATGTCATTCTTTTTACAGGTTACATTTGAAAAAAATAATATCATGACTATCGACGACGTCATTTGTGCTTTGTTTTTACACGATACAAAGGGAAAAAAATCAAAAATATGTCTTATCGATGATTTTTTTTTGTTATATTTACAAACGTTATAACAAAATATAAAAAAGAAAATAACAAAAACGTTTGTTGTTCAATGCATCCGAAAATATCAATATAGAAAACACACACACACGCATACATTAACTAAATATTATATTACACTACAAAAACGGAGAAACTTCGTCGAGACTTTCAATTATTTAAACGTTTTTTAGGTTTTGATTTTGATTTCAACTTTGTTTGAGTTAACAACGACAATGGATCTTGTGCATTAATCAAATCGATTTGAAGATGATTAGGATTACTCAATACTGTTGAAGCATCAAATTCGGTTTTTGTTTGAATTGGTTCATCTAAAAGCAAATTCAAATGAAATCAATAATTGAAAATTAACTTCTAACTACTACTGCTTACGATCTAAAAAACTTGTATAAAAAAATGTCGATTGATGAATTAGGTCGTTTTTGAAAAAAACTTTAACATTAGCATTGATACGGCCATTGTATTGCGAAAGGACTGGTGGGATTTTGAAATAAAGTATATTACCATTAATACATATTTTTGTAATCTGTACATGGTTACTGTCAAGGTCGGTATTAATAAAGACATGAATATCATCTTTTACAAAACGTCCTTTCAAAGAAATGAACATCAATTCATCACCACACATTGGACTATATTTTGGACTAATGAATTCAACAGAAACTTCTCCGTAACCTAAGAAAACAAAACATTGTTGAAGGAAAAAAGGGCACGTTCGTTTATTACTTTCAATCATTGCACAGGAATATTCGATACTTTCGGCATCATGTTGAAGCATGCCATGTTTATTTTGAAAGATACGTCTGAAACGGAGCATGGATTGATCGAGTTTTCGGAGACGGATTAATTTTTTAGTTATAACTTCATCTTGTTTGCTCTTAATCAATTCCATTTGAAAACTAATTGAATCGAAAACAAAATTAAATTTACAATTTCTCGTAGAAAAACTTACATTTTATAGCCTCGAGAAAAGTCCTCATTTGATAAACGAAAATATAAAATATTCGAATCGTTTTGTTTAATAATTGGTGTTCCATTTTCAAATGAACTTTGAGCAGATTTATTCTCGAGAGAATATGGATGAGGTTGTTTTTCCATATCGACAAGTGTAACTTCGATAATATTCATGCATGATTCCATGGCCCATTGTATCGGAACCTACACGAATTGTCTCTTAGTCAACAGAATTTATATGTTCGACAATTTTACTTGAACAGTAGGATAGTCGAATTTGTCTCCCTCTTCGCATCGAATATAATGCGATGATTGTTTACTTTCATTTTGTGTTCGTGGACGATAAAATCCTCGAGGTTGAGATAGAATGCTGATTTTATTCAATCTGTATGAACTAGTTTGCATTTCCATAGCGACTATTGATGAGTTATGATTTTGTTCTAATTAACAGAAGAAAAAAAATAAATAGACGTATAATATCAATTTCGAATTGAAAAACTTTTATTTTACCATTCGAAGGTAGAACTGGAGTGACTGATGTGGATTGATTTTGATTAACTAGAAAGACAAATTTCGAATTGCATTTCTTTCAATGAAATCAAATACTTGTTGAGTTTTGTCTCAATGGTATCGTTTCTGTTGAAAGACCATTGTTAAGAATAACGTCTGAGAAGAAAAAAAGATTTAACTAGCCATTAAAATATTTGAAAATGAAATTTCTATTTACTATCTATGCCGCCTCGATCATGAAGCAGATTAGACACGGAAGGTAGACTCTGAGATGATGATGAAGTTATATCTATTAAATAAGATTTTCAATTGAAAAAAAAAGTTCACGAGAATAATTAAAACATTTCTTTACTTCTATTTAATTGACTGATGTTAGGATTTATCATAGTTGGTTCAAATATACGTTGTACTTGAGACACCGGATCAAAATCTTCAGTAATTGTATCAAAGACGTCTTGGCTCGAAAGTGGTGTTTGAAGATCTAGACAATACGGGTCACAAAAATATTATTATGTTGTCTACTCAAGTTATCGTTGTTTTTCTTTTATTTTAACAAGAGAATAAACCCTGCCTAGGTGAATTTATATAGATAAGTTATGTTAGGTTTTTTCCTTTCGACCATAAACGAAAAAGTAACGACTACCAGCTTACTCATGACTAATATAAAGAACAGAAAAGAAAGAAAAAACTGCTTATTGAAGGTTTTTTTCCCATGAAGCATTGGTAAATAAAAGACCTTTTACCCAATATGACGGGATCGAGTGGGTTAAAACTTCCTTTATTCAGAGAAACTTACAAGCGGCATAAAATGACTCTAAACTGTTATGTGGAATATTAGAAATTTGTTCAGGAAAATGACCAGTCTATCAATGGAAAAAGCAAAAGATAAAAGTGAATTATTTTAATTTTAATTATTGTTTTACATTATTTGAAAGAATGATTGATTCGATTGTTTGTGGAATATCATTGAAATTATCGATGCAATCTAATGTGTCCATGTTTAAATCTACAATTTGGAAATTTCATTTTCAATAAATCAAAAATCGGAAGTAAATATTGTAATTACATCATTCGAACGATGAATGTTCGTTTTCTATATTCTATGACTGTAAAATACGAAGTATTAGTAACTAAATAGTGTTCTCGTTTTCGTAAAATACTACCGTAGTAAATAAAATATCGAATCGATTTCAAACATCGCTATAAATATAGTTTAATCGCACCCCTAGTTCGCTCGATTCGACGTGTTTTCCTTTGTCATGACTCATGGATCTATGACTTGACGTCATTTTTAGGCCTAGGTGCATACATAATTCACGTAAAATTAACCAATAGAATAGATCTATCTTTTTTCACGATTTTATTTATTTGCGCACAAAATTTTACAAGTGAATTTTTGTCAGACACTATCTGTTTGAAACTGTTTGAGAGTATTAATATAACGTTGACGATCAGGATGACTTTCTGACAATGAATTTTGTGCGATATTCAAAGCTCGTTTTATGCACAATACACCTTTAGAACTGTCGCCAATTTTTATATACAATTCGCCAACAATATCGTACGACGAAGCTAACAATGGATGACTAGATGGTAGTGTTTTAACACGAATATCTAAAGCTTTCTCGTGAGATGATAACGCTTGTTTAAGGTCGTGCATTTTATCATAAACTTTGCCGATATCATGATAACAAACAGCTAAAGATGGATGAATAGGCAAAAGAACTTGTTGAAAAATAGACAATGCTTTTTGATGAGATGAAAGTGCTTGAGCATAATCGCCCATTTCATCGTAAACTTTGCCAATATTACCATAGGATTTCGCGATAAGTTGATGATTAGACATTAACGTTTTTTGAAAGATCGATAAAGCTTGTCGATGTGAATCGAGTGCTTTTGTATGATCACCGATTTTTGAATAGACTAAACCTATTCCTGTATATGTACTAGCAAGATAATGATGATCCGGCGAGAGAATTTGTCGGTTAATTCCGAGTGATGCTTCATAAAATTGAATAGCTGCTTCGTATTCACCTTTGCCATCTTTAATAACGCCAAGATGATGATAAAATTGTGCTTTTTCATCTTGATCATGAGGTTTATCAAGTAATGTTTTATACAAATCTTCGGCTTTGTCATATCGAGCCATCATAATCAGAAATTGAGCAAGTCGATGCCATCCTGTTAAACCTGGCAGTTCATTGAAAATACGTCTCGTCAATTCAGCACGATGTGGATCATCGTCACTTGTTAAAATTAATTCAACTTGCCAAAGTCGTTTATTATGCGGTTCAATTGGTTTTATTGTACCAATACGAAATACACTGTGCATTGAAAAAAGTATTTCTCGTTCAGTTTGAAAATAACTAAACGTTTTAATCGAAGCAAATGGTGTTGATGTTAATGATGGATCAATAAACATCGTAAATAGAACGCCAATTAAATCTGAATTCGCAATTGAACGTCGAGCAAAATTTAAGCCAACGTCTGCTTTTCGACTTGTCGATAGAAAATTATTGAACGATAATAAACCATCTTTCGTTTTCAATAATTGTTCGAATTCATTTTTCGTTATTCCTTGACCACGATAGACAGTAAACGGATGTCGTTTATGATGATTGATATATTGTTCAATGTAGAGTTTCTTAATATTTTCATGAAGATCTCGAAGAAAGAAGCCCATATTAATAATGATATCGATTTCCATGGTTCGTAGAGCACGATTAATCATTGAATATAGAAAACATTCGTATGTGTACCACCAAATAGCTCTATTCGGATTATATTCTTGATCTAATCGATTAACATTATGCAATTCCATTGGATTATCAGCAAATTGCAAACGACAAAAATCAATAAAATCTTTCTTAGTCAATTCTTTGGATTCAATACTTAGTAGAATATCTTTTAAGATTTGCGTGTACATAAATGTTTGATTGATTTGATCGAATTGTTGATAGGCTAGTTGTTCATTACATGATATCAAACTAATTTGAATTGCATTATGTTCACATGCAATAACTGCTTGTTTTAATTCTTTACATATCGGTACGATTTGTCTGAAAACACCTTTAATTTTCAGCCAATTCTTTGCCCATTGTCGATGTTTAAGTTCATCGTAACAGAATATGAATATCGAATCGATTTGTGACATATTATGTATGATAGGGACGAATGTTTCACCGAGTTTACCGGAAATGATGAGAAAAATTTTCTCATTAGTAATGTGAGTCATAAAAGCGAGACATTCATCTGAATTAGTAAATGTTTTGATATTATTGATGAGTTTTTTTAATTCATTTATCGTATGACGAGAATCATTGTTGTTAACAATGTCAATGTTACGATCTAACCAAACAACAAGAAAATTTTGTAAATTAAGAGAAGATAAATGTTCGTTGTTCGTATTTTTAAACGAGAATTTCGTTTTTCCAAGTGACGACCATACCGAAGTGACTGTTTGAAGTACTAGTTGCATATCCGACTGGTTATATGCACAAATACACTCGTAATATTTGTATAGTTATAATATCGCGATCGATGTTGTTGTTTTTCTTCTTCTTTGAAGAGAAAAAAAATGCAAGATCGTAATATTATATGTTTGACTAAATAAATACTCGCGGCGACGGATTATAGACCGTATATTAATAAATGAAACTAGTTTTTCAAGTGTATTTCGTTTCTTTCATGCATGTATTAGTTATGAGTGCATCAAAATTTTGGTGTTAAAATGTGTAAATAATGTAAAATTTAGATTTTGTTTTTTTTTATTGATTATGAAAATAAAAACACGAATTAATATTTTCATTCATTTTGACATTTTCTCTTTGGTTTTTTCGGCGAAATAGTCGACGACGATGATGATGATGGACGTTTTTTTGTGTTCGAATCTGTTGATTGAATTCGAAGTTCCTCGAGAGCATCTAAACAAGTAAAATGAATAAATTATTTAAAATAATATGTACACCAACCGTCAATAGCAGTTAAATATATGAATGGCGAATCAAATATCGGTTCGTCGTCGTAAAAAATAGTGACAATTGCATTGATAACCTTGTCTTCCACTGTTTGGTAAGCAGGTATCCGTAATCGTGCAATCGATCCAATCCATTGAACATCTTCTATGCATTCAGACCAAGATTTTGTTTTATGAGAAATTGCGAACGATAATTTCTTTTTGTCTGTCGTTTTGATATTTTCGAAAGTCACAACTAAGTTTTCACCACCATTCATTGGGCCAACTCGAGGGATAACATTCGCAACCGATAGAGTACGACCTGACGATGAATACGCTATATAAATTATATGAAAATAAGTTTTAGAAATAAAAAAACAAACGATTTATTTACTGTCTATCATCTCAGAAGAATGTGCTATACTATCATAAACTGGAATTAATTTATAAGGGTTTTCCGTAGGATCACGATATAATCGGGTAAAACAAAGTTTTGATATATGAAGTTCATTTTTAGCAATATATTCTTTTGCTACGGTTTTCTGTTTTGCAGTTGGTTCACTAGTTGCATTGATTTTATTCCAGAATAATTTTCTTGCAATCTCGGGTATTGTATCCTTGATAATTTGAATTTCGAATCTATACATAATACGAGAAAATATTTCAAATGAAAGACAAGTATAATTACTCTTTAAATCCGTTCTTGAAATCATCAGCAGTCAAACGAAAACGTATTGTATTTTCAATATCATCCAGCTTTTGGATCAACTTTATTTCATTTGTTTTCTTTCTATTATAATCAATGTCATATAAATGATTTTTATTGTTCTTCATCAGAAGAGTAACATCAATGTAATTCTCGTCTGATTCCTCAGCCCACTTTGGATCCAACTTAAAAAAATATATTTATTTTTCTTGCAAAAAACTGATCTCCTACATACACATATTGCCGGATATTTCGCATTCACATCTTCACTGTCTTCACAATGTATAAAATGTAGTGCTTTTACCTGCTCCATCCGTGTTCGTAGACGATCAGCTGAACGTACATCGTGTTTAATTTTAATACGTTCCCCATTTGAATCGTTGTTACTCTCTCCTACAAATCAAGTATAGAACATAACAATTGACTTCGACAAATAACTGCATACTTTCTACTGCTTGTGCGAACGTTGGTGACTGATAAACAGGAACTGTTTGATGGATGACAGCGACGAGAGATGCTATATTACATATTCATTATTATTTTTACTGAAAACGAGAGCAAAAAAGATGTACCTTCTGATTGTTCAGTAACTGATCTAGGACTATGTTGAGAAGTTTGTGTGCCAAAAGCTATAGAATTGTCAATGATATCCTATCATGAGAAAAAAAAGTGTTGTTATTTTAAATTGTAAATGCATAGATACATACCATAGCTGGCTGTAGCTGAGTACGTGTATTATTTGAACTCGAAGAAGGGAAATTTGAAGTGGATTGACTCATTATAAAACCTCAATTATTTATTTACAATTTACTAAAAAACAAACGAGTATACGTGGCATCTATATTGCGCTGTACGAGAGAAAAACAAAAAATACTTATCGCTTCTCTTACGCGCAATACAACGATAAGCGCATTAACAACATGCGAGAGAAAGAGAGAAAAGAAAAAAAAATTATGAGTAGGGAAAAAGAGAGTTAGATTGATTTATAAGCGCACGACATATTGTCTGTCAATACACATATCGTTTAAAATTGACGTCCTAAAATTCTTGGAAAAATCCAAGATTTTTGTTTCGTTCTTTCCTACATCGTGTCCTCACATAAAGCATCGTTACGCATGAATATTGCTTTTTCTGTTACGTTTTATTTTGAAAACTTTTCACTAATAAATACAATGACTAATATCCGGCGTACAAAATGTTTGCTAATATAATATAACGTTCACGAAAACAACAAAAACAAAAAAAAACACTAGAAAATAACATCCGAAGTAAATAAGACAAAATATTTATGAAAAAAAAACAAAGTACAACTGTGTGCACGATCTGATCGTTTGTCTAAAGAAGTGTGTTTACAGGTTCTTTTTCCATAAACGTTTAGCAACTTTGGGCGTCGATGATCTTCGTGGTGACGTATTCGATCGTGCACTAGTTGCATTTAAAAAATCGAGAGCATCAAAACTATTCGATCCTGAAGAAAACGAAGTACGTGTTGAACCTGGTTCATCAATCGTTAGTTGTGCTAGATAATCTACAAGAAAAAATCGAACATGTTTTTTTTTCTAATTTCAATATTTGAACGAATGAAATACATACGATCTAAGGTTCCGATGTATAAATAAGGTGCTTGATATATTTCATCATTTTTATAGCAAACTGTTACATAGACTTTCACTGTTTCATATTGTGGATTTGGATATGGAAATGCAGGCATACGAAAATACAGAACACTTCCATTTTTAGTAAAACTGTCGACGGTATATCTCCAACCAGTCGATGGTTCGGACACTTCGATGTGTAGATCATTCTTGAGAATTCGTCCTTTGAGAACAATATAAACCATCTTTTGGCCACTCATAGGTCCATATTGTGGATCCATATGTTCGACTTCAACATCACCATAGGCTTCAGTCATTATTGTTGAAAATTCAGTGCTGCCTTCATCACGTTGAAAATTGCCTTTTCCCACTTGAAAAATTCGTGTAAATCGAAGCATCGATTGTTCAAGTTGTCGTGTTCGAATGATTTCTTTCGTAATTCTTTCATCTTGTTTGCTTTTAATTAATTCCATGAGAAATGTTTTATATCCATTTTGAAAATCTTCATTCGTCAAACGGAAATATAAAACATGAGGATCATTTTGTTTGAAGATTAACGCATTATCTTCATATGTATCTGAACTGTTCTTATTATCAAGTTTGTATAGATGCGGCAAATGATCGACACCCATTAAAGCAACTTCAATAAGATTAACGTCTGACTCGAAAAACCAATGTTGATGAATGCCTATGGTTGGATATTCTGGTTTCACTTGTTCTTCACATCGAAGATAATGCGACGATAGTTTGCTTTCATTTTGTGTTCGTGGACGAAATTTTGAACGTGGTTGACAATGAATTTGAATTTTTTTCGAATATGTTGCGTTGTATTCGAAAACTAAAATAGAAACACAAATGAAAGAACGAGTCAACATTTGCTGATAACGATAACGTACATTGTTCTTGTTGATGTGCGTAGTCATTGTGCATTTCGACTGTCGTACACGGTTGACATCCGCCTGAATCTGTAAATATAAAATATTGATTAGAAAGATTTTCGAAAAGAAAAAGAAAAACAACTTACGTAAAACATAATTAGCTGGGCCGACCTTGCTGGTTTTTTGACCTAATTAATAAACAATTATTGTATTTTTCTTTTGAAAATTTAAACATGGATAATTTACCTTTCTGATTCTTCTTTCGCGACGATTCATGAAGGATCTGATTTTGTTGTCGAAGAACTGTTTGCAAACCTGAAATAATTATCATATCATATTGATCAATTACGATTTTGAATAAATATAATTAACTTACTTTCTTGAACTTGTGGCTCGAGTGGAGAACTACCGACTGCAACCGAATATGCTGATACATTTGCTGAAATACAGGTATTCAATTTGCTATAAGCAATGAAAGAATATTTCTAAACTTACATTGTACCGGTGGATAAAAATTAAGTGAATCATAAGATTCAACAAATTCACTTTGGTATAATTGTGATTGCTGTTGTTGTTCTAATGATCCATTATCACGTTCAGCAGGTTCTTCCTTTGGAATACATTCAAGTAGACTTGTTAATTCATCTGCATCAATCGGTATGAATGAGAGTTGAGTGTCAAAATTGCCAGGAAACGCTAAAGAAATAGGGATCACTTGATGAGCCATTCGGCGAAAACGAAATTGTGTTCTCTTTTCTTTTTTTTATACTCGAGGCAAATTTATACTCCTTCAAGGTGAAAACAAGTTGAATACGTGCTGTCTCTTTTTTTGCTTTTCTGCTCTCTATACGATGATACTGATAAGCATATGAAAATTGTCTACCGTTATCGTAAACATGTATATTGACCTCGTGAGAACCTTTCATGAGCCTACGAAAACTTACAATCATTAGGCGGGTTAATTATATCATTTATATTGAAATGATCGCTAGTGTCGTGCGAATCCAATAAAGATGCTATCGAATCGTCTATAGGATCGGTGAATGTGACTATGGCAAGGTCATCAACTAAGAGCTAAAATACAAATTGTAAACAAATTGCCGAATTCGATTTTCTTCTCATACCGCTTGATTAAACTCTGCAGTAGATGATGGATATTGTGAAGCTGGTTGTTGTTGATCAGATAGATCTAAGGTTCCCAATGAACTTTCAAGAATGGATTCATCCATGGCTGAACAATAATTAAATACTAATGCACTTCGTTATTCAATCTACAAAAATAGTAGATGATTGTTTTTTTGTTTTCATTTAACAATATTCAGTTAGACGGCGGTAGATTTTAACAGAGACAAAGACGAAAAATATTTTCTTGTTTCGGCCTTGGCCTTTTTATTCATGTGACTATCTATCATACTTTTCGTCCTGGTCTGTGTTTACATCGTTCGAAATATTTGATAAAACAGAAAGAACGGCAACAAAAAAGAAAGATACCTACGATTCAATGTCGTTTCTCTTTATTTATATACGACTTTTTCTTGTTGTTTTTCTTGCAAAGCAACGCCCTCGTGTTTGCATGACACATATTTCTCAAGATGTATTGGCAAACATTCTTTTATTTTTCTTCTTCACTAGCGAATCCTTTCGTTTATTTGAATAGAAATAGTGTAACCCTTGGTCTGACGTCATTTTCATGGTAAAAAAACCATTTTTAATAGAACAGAAAAGAAAATGCATAATTCATGTTAGATTTTTTCTCCCGATAAAAACGTCAATAATAAGCAATCATTTTTCGGCGAAAATAGTTTGATCCTTCAAAACTTAGTACTCCAAAGCAAGTAGGGTATTTGTATTTTCGAACGCCTATATATATATCGTTGAAAGAGGATTATAAGTTTTGGTTTTATTCAAACATCCGAAAATAAATATCTTTTTGTTTCTCTTATTTTCATAAACAAAATACTATATTAAAAAAAAGAACCATAGAAAAAATGCATTCGAAAAAGAACATTTGAAATATGTAAATATCACTGATTTTATATCACAACGAAGAAGGCAAGCACTGCGCGGTATTTTATCGATGCACTATCCCGGTTGAATATAAAAATAAGGATTCGAGAGCAGCATAGAATCTTAAATTGTGAAGGAGTCGTAGCGGTGTTGTTGGTGGCAGAATTGTTTCAGTCATTCGGAAATAATCAGGTGGAGACTAAAATAAATATAAAGAGACAATTTTCGAAAAACTAAAAATTACACGATTGATAAGATTCTTACATCATGCTTGATTTTATACAGTTGCCATAATGTTGCACCTGTAAAATATCTGAGGCCTTCTTCGAATCTAAAAGCAAACAAAAAACGATGAACTCAAATTTCGAAAGTAAATTGAATGTTTACATTTCTAGTTTTTCTCGATGTAACCATTCGATAACATCATCGGAAGTCCAATCTTGAATATTCTGTAGATCTGACCATGAATTGTTCATTGTTGTTGTTGCTGTCAATTGATTATTTACAGGAATTGCTACTGAACAAAAGACAAACTTAGTTTTTGTTTCCACGGAAATTTTATTTTTGTTATCCTACCAGTTTCATCCATCGCATCCGCTCCTAACGATACTCGAATGGCTTCGATTTCTCGTATCAATAAATTAAAAGCGTCATCGAATGACAATTGAGAAAAATCGATTTGAAGTTTAGCACCATTGATGATCCCGAGCCAACCTGATGGTCGATAACCATTTTGCATTATCATTGGAATCGATGCTTTTTTCCGTTCAATAGCGTATTCCGCTTCTACAAATTTGAATAATCAATCAACAATCAGCATAATTATTAAAAAAATATGTATATCGTTCTACCTAATCGACAATATTGACTTTGAAAATATTCTTCATTGATTGCCATTAGAACAACAAACGAATTTTCGACAGCTTCTGCCATCGATCGGAGAATATCACCAGAGATATTCTCTTGATCGATCCAAACGATATAATTGCGACATTTTAAATTTTTCGCAATTTTCGAACAAATGGCTCGTGTCGAATGATTATAACTGATCATAATATGTCCCAGATTATTCTTATCTTTCTTTACAACCTCACCAAAATCTAATGATATATCTATTGATGTTGTTGTTGAAGCTTCTTTCATTATCGATATTTCTAAAAAAAAGGAAAACTTGAAATTCTTGTTTTGCTAATAAAGATCATTCTTCTACCATCTTGTTCGTTTTGATCATTTGTATATGGTACACATAAACTGTGGCTATATTCAAGTACCTGTCGTTCATGACGTGTCTCGATGTCTATTGATTGAGTATTTGATAAAATCGTCGAAAGACTTTCTTGATAGGGTTCAGTTTCTTGAACAGGTGAATGAACATCATCCTCATGTTCGTCATCTGATGACGAAGAATGAAAAGACACTAAACAAAAATATTTATTTTAATCAACGACAAAAAACAAAACATCTATTTGACTAACCACCGAGGTTTTCTATGGGTATGGTTTGAGTTTGCAGAATATCATCATCATCTAATCGATTCATTCATTAATTAATTAACAATCAATAGAAAACAAAAGAAATTTTATTTACCGTGATCTGTGGCTTCGGTCGGCTGTTGATCGTGTACATCTGATTCGCTTTCATTGTCGCCTAAAAAAGCAGTTGGATTTTTTCGATGAATAACCATAATAGAAGCAATCTACGTCTCATGAAAATCTCAACTGCAGTTATCTCCAACCGAATGACAAAAAATTACAAAAACGAATACGTATCTAGTGACATTACTTATCTCTAACTATTTCACTTAAGTCACTTTTTTTTCTTTCTTTCTCATCCTCAAGTCAACAAAAAACTGAATATGTAAAAATTTGAACAATTAGTTCGTTTTCTTACCTAATTCAGAACAAAGCTCCATAACTCGAGTAAGATCTCGAGTAATATTTGACATTCGACTTAGATGTTCTTTTTGTGAATACGAACACTAGGAAAAAAAATAAATGAGTTCGTTGTTTTTCCCAATTAGAAAAACAAATTATTTTTTACTTCTAAATCGAAATATTCGGTTGTACTTCGATCACTAACGTGTGGTGTTAATGACGGAGTTGCAAAACCTACAAAATCAATCAATTTATAAACATAAAAATCGAAGAAAAAACTTACATAAATATTCATTTTCGGTTTCATCGACTGTCGTTGAATGCATTTCGAATGAGAAGTAACAAAATCGACACACAGAGCATATACTGTTATCTAAAACATGAATCACACCGGTATAAACCAACGGACTATCGTATTTTTCAAATATGTTTTTTGATCAAAAAAAAATCTTTATCACGTTCTTCCCATATTTTATTATCAAGTAAATGAATCGTTAAATTCGTTCGCGGAATAGTTGTGCGAGAAAAAAACAGAATCGAAAGAAAAATAAACTATTCGATTATTTATTATCCGCCTACGATAGTCAAACATCGTTTGAATTCGAAGCACTGTTCTTGTCATATCTCATAAATCTTCGGAATATTCAAACGATTGTACTTTTTAAAGAAAAAGCTAGAATTTGCTGCCTATCGTCTGTTGTTTTTCTCTTCGAATGTCATTTCACAATCGGCAAATTCAAGAGTTCGTTCGTTTCTATATCTGAATCATTTGTTGTTTTCGTATCAACACCAAGTGGCAAAAGGTAAAAACAACCAATATATAAGAAGTCAAATAAACGACACCTGCGACAAAAACGAACTTGGAATTTAATTGAATTCGCCCCGTCAAATAAAAAATCTTCGATGAGTAAGTTAAGAAATGCAAAAAAAACAAATCTTTGCGCTTGCATAGTAACATTGAAGACAGAGAGAGAGATGATGAAAAAGTAGATTTTATTCTTTTTTTGTCATGAATATGAATTGATACGTTAATACAAAAAAAACGAAATAACAGAAATAAGAATCATGAAAATCGGAATGATAATGGCAGAAAAAGGAATTATCACAAGACAATTAGCGTTCTTGTTTTATCTCTTTGGATTACAAGATAGAATAAGAAGAGAGCAAAATAAAATAATGCTTAATAACAATAAGAAGGAGATTCAAGCGCAAGCTTAATTTCAAATTAAATAAGAATCTTCGGTTCCGATACGCTTTCACTAATTGCTTTGTGTGGTAAAATGACGCCACCATTGATAAACAACTCGTCTTGTACGGAAACATCAAGGCCAAGAACAGTTGTATTTTCCATACGAACCTAAAATTAAATCATGAATTTGTTTTAGTCGAATTATTGAGAAATTACCCATTGACCAACATTACAACGCCAACCAATAATAGAATTAGCTACCCATGAGTGACTTTTAACTAATGAATCAGCTAGAATAGTACAATTCTTCAGACAAACTCCATCTTGAATGATAACTCGGGGACCAATGACAACATTTGGACCAATACGACAGCGGTCACCGATTTTAGCTGTTTGATCCTATGAAAAAAAAACGAATGAATTCGAAAATCCATTGAAAAAAGAATCAATCATTCCATCTTACCACTAAAACATTTCCTACAATGCCATTGTCTCGTGATAATCGTTCGGGACTTGTTTGTCGAACGTAATTAAGATATAAACCCATTCCAACGAGATAATCTTTCGGTTGTCCCACATCCATCCAAAAACCTATTCAAAATTTACTGTTTTTCAATTTCGATGAATCAATCTCGTTTCTACCTTTTAATTCAAATGCAAATAATTGTTTATCAGCAGCCATAGCTGGAAAGATTTCCTTTTCAATCGACGTTGGTCTTAGCTAAATCCGAGAAAACAAAAACGTTCGTTTGCAACATCGAATTCCTAATCATAATTACTTCAATTCGATTTAAGATCTCTGCATTGAAGATGTAAAGACCAGCATTGATTTTATTCGAAACATATTCTCGTGGTTTTTCAACAAATCGATCGATTTTACCGGTAGTTCCATCGTAAACAACAACACCGTATTTCGATGGTTCTTCGACTTTTGTTACCTTGAATATAGACAAAGTTATTTTTCTATGTTGATCAAGAGGAAAAACAATTTTCATACGACAATTGTTCCTTCACATTGATGATTTTTATGAAATTTTAACATTTCCTCAAATGGAAATTCACAAATAACATCAGAATTGAGAACAAAAAATGGCTCATTATCAGCCAAAAGATGTTCACGTGCCAATGCCAATGGACCAGCTGTTCCTAATGGTTCATTCTCTTGTGAAATACTAATTTTAATATTCAATCGATTAGCTTCAACTTCCATTTCTCGTTGAAGCATATCCGATAAATAACTAACAGCTAAAATAACATGTTTAACACCGACCTAATGAAATCAACAAAACATATGACGCATAGCTAATACATCGATTCTAGTCAATCTTTTCATTGAACATACTTTTGCTAAGGCTTCAATTTGATGAACAACCATTGGTTTATTACAAAATTCAACCAATGGTTTCGGTTTGGTAAGTGTCAAAGGACGTAAACGTGTTCCATAACCACCGACAAGAATCAAAGCTTTCATATTTTCTTTTTCAAAAAAAAATAGATACGTATATATATACTAGAACAAGACATATTATTACAATTCACACTTCTTGCTTTAAATAAATGTATATTTATATGTATATATTGAAAAAAGAGAAAGAGAGAGAGAGAGAGAGA
>ERZ778026.889-NODE-889-length-41969-cov-99.257957_pt1 | contig 41969 bp, 40 predicted proteins | sample MGYA00375756_ERZ778026 | MGnify/ENA primary metagenome ERZ778026 (study PRJEB29350, sample SAMN05389820) | bioreactor metagenome | isolation source: Ammonium sulfate bioreactor | place: South Africa: University of Cape Town | collected 2014-02-18 ... | reverse complement strand
TTGTAGTTGTAGTTGTTGTTGTTGTAGTTTTTGTGGTTGTAGTAGTGGTAGTAGTAGTAGCAGTTGTTGTTGTTGTGGTTGTAGTAGTGGTAGTAGTAGTAGCAGTTGTTGTTGTTGTGGTTGTAGCAGTAGTAGTTGGTGTTGTAGTAGTTGATGTAGTTGTTGCTGTTGTTTTTGTAGTAGTTGTTGTGGTTGTAGCAGTAGTAGTAGTAGTAGTAGCTGTTGTTGTTGTTGTTGTAGTTTTTTTCGTGGTTGCAGTTGTTGTAGTAGTTGTACTTGTTTTTGTTGTAGTTGCACTTGAAGTCGTCGTCTTAGTGGTTGTAGTAACTGTTGTTGTTGTACTGGTTTTGGTTGTAGTTGTTGTTGTAGTTTTTGTGGTTGTAGTAGTAGTTGATGTAGTCGTTGCTGTTGTTGTTGTAGTTGCAGTTGTTTTTGTTTTTGTAGTAGTTTTTGTTGTTGCAGTAGTAGCTTTTGTTTTTTTAGTAGTAGTTTTTGGTTTTTTCGTAGTAGCCTTTGTTTTTTTAGTAGTTTTTGTGGTTGTAATTACAGTTGATGGGGTTGTAGTAGTAGTAGCTGTTGTTGTTGTTATCTTCTGTGGAATGTGTTGCATTTCATGTATTGATTTCGTAGCTGCTTGTGTAGTCTTGAATGTTGGTCTTTTCTAGCGTATAAAATTTCAATCATCAGTTTCATTGCCCAATACGTACATTTATTTTATCAATAACAGACATCAGCGAATTATCAGTAAAATAGAACTTAGGAGAACTTACTGATGTAGTGGATTGAATAGGTGTGCAGGAATTTGTGCGTTGTTGGCTTATTTTATTCGAGTTGTCTTTAGTAAATTCATATTTGGCTTCGGATGGAAATGTCATTTGTTTACATTTAATAATGATAATAAGTGCATGAATGTTGAGAGAATCAATTTTGTCCTTGATATCTACATGTGCTACACCAGCGCTTGTAGAGTTGTCAAATGTGAGTGTTACTACAGTACGAGGAGCGGGGATGTCAATTGTACCATGGATGTATTGAGGAGTAATATTTACGAAGAAATAATGTCCAATATTAATGTTTATATCAACACCATGATTGAATTTGTTATGAATTATATTTGCTAGTGTTCGACGATTAATAGGCGTCGAGAATAAGTTTTCAAACGTTGCAAGATTTTTAAAATTTAAATTTAAACATTCGTACTTTGGTTTACAGTCAGATTGAAATTGATAGCTGGTAGTTGTAATATTACATGTTATACATTCAAAATCTCGATCGTGTTTTGTAATACTGCAATATCTGTGTTCAAATGTTGTATTCGATTGTATGTCATACGTCGATAAACTGAAATCGAAACATATAGGTGGAACATATTTAATTGATTGTATAGCATTAATTGATATGATGAAAGTTGTAAACAAAAAATAAATCATTCATAAAATCAAATAAAAAAGAAAATAATAGCGAATAGAAGAAATTCTTTGTAACTAAGCTATTATTTCATAGAAATCAAATGAAAAAATTCTGATTGTTATAAAGATCTTTGAATGAATGATTACACAACACAATCGGAATGTTTCGATATCAAACATTTCTCACATTCCATGGACTATTAGATTGTTTTTTAAGAAACCAAAGATTCATTTTTGTAACTAGTGGAAAAAAATTCTCGGCTTTTTTTTTGTTCTCTTTTTTTTCATAAAAGTTGGTTTTTGTTTTCTGTGGAATACATGAGCAAAAAAAAACGAACGAGTTACACAACAACAGAACGAATAACACGTAGTTCTTTTTCGATCAATTGAATTGATCTATTTGTTTGAGTCAGCCGATTTAGCTTTAGGATTTTTGAGAACAAGTATAACACTATCACCACGTAAGAACATTTTCGATATGTAACGATCTTTATTCACCGGTTTAGCAACGATTGTTTTCGCATCGGCACCACCAGCGGCTGCCGCTGCTGCAGCTTTAGCTTTGCTTGATTTCGGTGTTTCTTGCCATAATTCAGTAACATCTTCTAAAACCATATTACAATGTCGATCAAAAGCTTTAACACGTGCTAATAATTTTCGATTATTTCGACAAGCAATCAACACTTGTGTATTATTTTTCACAGCATCAGTTAATAATGATAATGGGCCCGTACGAAATTCTTCTTCTTCCCGTTGTTTAAGTTCTTCGGGTGTCATCTCTTGTTTAGGTTTATTGATAAGACTGCTTGACATGATGATGATGATGAGTGATTTCTCCTTCTGTATATAAAAAAAACAACAAATGTTCGATGAAATAATGCAAATGATGATTTTTCTTATTCTTCTCGGTTAACAATGTAATGAACCAAGAACTAATAAGATTGGTAAAATCATCTTTAACCATTAGTATGTTTCGGATGTCGCTACTAGTATAACCAATCACAGAAAAACAAATATTAATCGCTTGAGTTAGATTAGTTATTGTTTATTTTAGTCACTCGATAAAATGCCAACTATGCGTGGAGACGCGATGCGAGGTTTAGCTGTTTTCATATCAGATATTCGAAATTGTAAGATAATATTTATATTCACTATTTATAAACTCGTTTTGTTGTTGTTTTTTTCAATTAGGCAAAAGTCGTGAAGCTGAATTACGACGTATCAATAAAGAATTAACTAATATTCGACAACGATTTCGAAGTAGAATCATCGAATTGAAATCTATTCGTTTTCATTTTCTCAATTGAAATTAATTCTAGGCGATAAAACGCTCGATGGATATCAAAAGAAAAAATACGTATGCAAATTATTATTCATTTTTCTACTTGGTCATGATATCGATTTCGGTTACATGGAAGCCGTTAATTTACTAAGTTCAAATAAATATACGGAAAAACAAATCGTTCGTATTCGAAAACGTTTCTCAGCTCAATATGAATCATTTTCTTGTTCGTCATTTAGGGTTATTTATTTATTTCTGTTATCATGAATTCGAGTACAGAAATGAAACAATTAATCATTCAAAATATTCGAAATGACATTCAAAGTCGTAATCCGATATTTATTAATCTAGCTCTTCAATGTGTAGCTAATATTGGCGATAGGGAAATGGCAACAGCTTTTAGTAATGAAATACCGAGATTATTGATATCAGGGTTTGTGAAATACGAATTCAATGAAAACGAACTTGTTGCTGTTTTTTTGTTGTTGTATATAGAGATACAATCGATCCGGTTAAACAATCGGCTGCACTTTGCCTATTGAGACTTCATCGAACAAGTCCCGACGCTTTGCAATTAAATACCGAATGGACGGCTCGAATTATTCATTTACTCAATGATCAACATTTAGTACGAACAAATTATTCAATTCGAAATTTTCATGTTTCTTCTTTCTTGTAGGGTGTAGCGACAGCAGCTGTTAGTTTAATCGATGCTCTTGTCAAACGCAATCCGGACGAATATAAAGGTTGTATTAATCTGGCTGTTTCACGTCTCAGCAGAGTAGGTTTCACTTTTTTTTTGTGTATTAATTCGAAGAAAATAATCTCGTTCGTCTAGATTGTCACGTCGTCATATACGGACTTCCAAGATTATACGTATTATTTCGTTCCAGCACCGTGGTTGTGCGTGAAATTATTACGTTTATTGCAAAATTATCCACCGCCGGATGATCCATCGGTTCGAAGTCGTTTGAACGAATGTCTCGATACGATTTTAAACAAAGCTCAAGAACCATTGAAATCGAAAAAAGTTCAACATTCAAATGCTCGAAATGCCGTTCTATTCGAAGCAATTAATTTAATTATTCACATGGATTGTGAATCAAGTTTACTAGTTCGAGCTTGCAATCAACTTGGTCAATTTCTTCAAAATCGTGAGACAAATCTTCGATATTTAGCATTGGAAAGCATGTGTCTCTTGGCTGCATCGGAATTTTCTCATGATGCCGTTAAAAAACATCAAGAAACAGTCATTAATGCATTAAAAGTATTGATTTGAGATGAGGAGCAAATAAAAAAAAGCGCGATTTCGGTTTTTTTTAGAGTGAACGTGATGTTAGCGTTCGACAACGAGCAGTTGATTTACTTTATGCAATGTGTGATCGTTCGAATGCCGAAGACATTGTTCAAGAAATGTTGACCTACTTAGAAACGGCTGATTACACAATTCGAGAGGAAATGGTCTTGAAAATAGCTATTCTAAGCGAGAAATATGCAGTTGATTATAAATGGTATTTGGATGTTATGTTGAAATTAATTCGTATTGCCGGAGATTTTGTTTCTGAAGAAGTAAAACGAAAGAAAAAAGAAGAGTCGATTGACTGTTGTTCATCGTGTCGTGTTTGTAGGTTTGGTATCGGGTTATACAGGTTGTTGTCAATCGAAGTGACGTTCAAAGTTATGCGGCTAAGATCGCGTTTGAAGCTTTACAAGCACCTGCTTGCCATGAAAATATGATTAAAGTCGCAGGTTATATTCTCGGTGAATACGGCAATCTGATCGCTCTCGACCCACGATCAACGTACGATTGAATATTTTCTCATTTTTTGTTTTTTACTTTTTCGTTTTCATTTAGACCAATGATTCAATTTGATTTACTTCATTCGAAATACCATCTTTGTTCGCCAACAACACGTTCATTATTATTATCAACCTACATGAAATTCATCAATCTTTTTCCGGAAATCAAATCGCATATTCAAGAAGTAAATCATCAATCGACAAAAAGTAGCAAATTGTTTTTTTTTCTTCTTTCGTTTAGATTCTTCGTCATGATTCGAATTATCGTAGTTCGGATGTCGAAATTCAACAACGTGCAACGGAATATCTTCGTTTAAGCGAAGTTTGCAGTTCGACTGTTCTAGCAACTGTTCTCGAAATTATGCCACCGTATCCGGAAAAACAATCGCCATTACTTGTTCGTCTCAAACAAAAGAAAACTGTCACCGAAGCAGAACCAACCACCGAACAACAACAACAACCATCGAATTCAACCGACGAACCAACAACATCTAAACTCGCTGTTAATGTTCCAGCACAAGACACACAAAATGGACTTTTAGTTTCATTAGATACCAATGAATCCAACGGATATTATGATACAACTGTACCAGCACAAACAACAACAACAACAACAACATCATCACTTGCATCAACAAAGAAATTTCTCTTTAAAAATAGTGATATTATTTTCGAAAATGATTTAATACAAATTGGTGTCAAATCAGAAATGAAAAAAAATCTTTTAAATATTGAATTTTATTATGGAAATAAAACAAGTTCGAATATTTCGAATCTATCGGCCATTTTAAATCTTCCAGGAGAACTGCAATCAGGTACACGAATAAAAACAATGGTTTTTCAGTTGAAAAAAAACTTTGATTTAACACTTAGAATTACGAGTCAATTTGGAAACAATCATTTCGTCGATTGAGCCGCGAGCACAAATTAAACAAACAGGAACCATTGAATGTCTACGAGAGTTCACTGAATATCCAAACATGATCGTGACATTTTAGTAAGGTTTTGTTTTTTGAACAAAACAAAAAACTATCGTTCATTGAAATTTAGTTATAATAATATTCCGCAACGATTTGATTTTCAATTTCCATTGTATTTGAATAAATTCTTGGAAAGAGCCGAGATGGATTCGAATAATTTCTTTCTCCGTTGGAGAAATCTTGATAAGTAGGGATAAAATCAAACATCCGTCCCATCAAATCATCTATTTCCCTTCTTCAATAGACCAGCTCAAGAATGTCAAAAAATCTTTCCAGCTAAATATCCAATGATTAACGAAGATTGTCGTCAAAAAGTAAACATCAATTCATTGATTGACTGATTTCAAAAGAGCTATTTTTGTCTTAGATCGAAGGTTTCGGTTGGAGTTGTCTAGCCAATATCGATGTCAATGCCGATAATTTCTGTGGTGCTGGAATTATTCATACATCTTCCGTTCAAATCGGTTGTCTCTATCGTCTCGAACCGAATAAACAAGCTAAAGTACGAACAACTCAACGTTTTTCATTCATTGAACTTTTCTCTCTCATTCGCTCTAGATGTATCGCTTGACAATCCGTGCGAGTAAAGAAGGCATTGCTAGTCGTCTTATTCAATTACTCGAAGATCAATTTTAATATTCATTCGCCATGCATTTAAAATCAATATAGACGCACACATTCCTCTCTTTTTGTCTTTTTTCTTTTCTTTAATTTAAATTTGATCTGAGGCGCAAATCAAAAAAAGAAAACATTTTTCGTGCAATACAACACAAACAAACAAACAAACAAAACAAAAACATTAATTTTTCTTCCGTTTCAATATCAAACCGGTCATTTTTATTGCGCAATATCAGAATCAAACAAATTTTAAATAATCATTTATTCTTTTCGTTTTTGTCGGCATCTGAATGTTGTCTTTGTTTGTAAGAAAATTCAATGTTAGGAAAAAAACTAACCCCTTTTTTTTCTTCTTGTGTGTTTAGAGTTTGAATGTCACCTACTGTGATTTTGCCACTTGTTTTTTGACTTGTTCCTCGTCTATTTCTTTCATATTCACTTATTCTATTTCTATCAATATATTCTTAAATTACGTAAATATATATATATATATATAAAATAATAAAAATCAATTTTATGTCACACCAAACTCGTGAAATTCGCAAAGCATTGATAATTGAGTGTGAAAAATAATCCACTGACCTCGAACAAACAATACACACTAAGCTCAAAATGAATTCTTGTTGCATGTTAATCATACTCTTTAAATGGTCATTTTTTTTTTGTTAAACATCATAACCCCTCGATCTACGTCTAACAAGTTGACCGTATGCATTCGTTTCGATGTTAAGCTCGCTTTCGGACGATGACCGAAATGATTACAAAAAAAAAGAACATACCAATAGAAAAGAAGGGAAAAGAGAGAGAAACGTAGACGATAACGTACACTGATTGAATTTAATAACGGTAAACGAACTTTGTTTTTAGAACAATCTACCTTATGAATATGAGTATTCGTTTACAAAGAAATGAAATTTGATCATTTTGATTAATTAAACCAAACAAGAAGTGATTTTTGTGTTTTTTTGTTCGAGTAATTTCCTCAATGTCAATATTGATATTGTTTTCTTAAAGTGTTAGAATACATTTGAATAACGAATCCAACAAAAGTAGATATCAAAGCAGTTCTATTCTCTTTTCTTCACTTCTCTCTCTTCCTCTCTTCTCTTTCTCTCATTCTTGACCTTACACTTCTCACAAATGATATACATTCATTTGCTTATTGTTTCACCATGAATGTAAATATATTCATTGTTATCCTTCAAATCACGAGCATTTCATCCTATACATTTAATTCAACAATAAATAATCTACTCTATGTTGCCAATACTTCGACACTCTACGCTATATCATCGTCACATTTACATCAATTACATTGGTCAACATCGAATCAAACTTTACTAGTACTTCATCGTCGTGTACAATTACATTCAATACTCGATCGAACTGAACATGGCGTTAGTGTATTTCTCTATGATTCAATAAGAAATTTACTAATTCTATGTTCACGTTCAATACTCGGCCGTTGTATATTCTACGATGCAAACGATATCAGTCATATCTATTTACTTGATTCATCTCTCGAAACAAATTATCTCGGTTGTGTCGAAGGTTGTTATACATTCTTATCGTCGAATGTACTTCGTTCAGCGTTAATCGGTAATCGTCGTGAACGAAATGGAAATATTCTTAATTCACAAATTGAATTCAATAAAGATCGTTTTCATTTCAATATTAAATATCAATTTCAATCGAGTGATAATGCACTAGTTACATCTTTAACATTTCTCTCCGATGAATCGACAAACAATGAATATATCTACGGGTTTGATTATCAAGATTATACATATTATGTTTTGAAATCATCGAGATTAGCTCGTTTATGTCAAGCATCAATTGCCATGCGAATGAGCTACGAAGAAATTCCACTGATAAGCTGTAAGACAAATTCAACAATGATAACAAATGTTTATCATTCGTTTGAACAAAATACGGATTTATTATATGTTGTTTACGAACGAACGATTTGTGTTTATACGATGAATGAAATTCAACGAGCATTTAAAGCATCGAAAGTACAATGTCATGCAGGTGTTGGTTATCGACTTGGATTTGTGATGGATAGTGAAGTCTTGCAACCGAAATGTGAAAAAGTTGTCGAACAGAATGTAATCGGACAAAACGAATGTACATGGCAACCGTATCGAACGAATACGTATATGAATGGAACGGTTGGTGCGATTGGAGATAAGATCTATGAGAATTCGGATAGAATTGAATTTCTATTTGCTCAAAGACATTTAATCATCATTGGTACAAGTCAAAAAGATGTTCTGAAGGTAGAATTCAAAGGAGAAATATACGAATTTTGTTTTTCTTTTTCGATCGATAGTTTGTTCGGTCTAATCATTCAACTATGCATCTTCTTCACAAAGCTATCTACCCGAACGAATCATTGAATCATCAATATGTAATCGATTATGAATATCAAACATTGATATTCTCTGTTGGCACACAGGTATCCGATTTCCTTTCATTTTTGTTTTTTTGCTTTCATCAATCAAATTCAAATTTAGCTACATCGTTATGCGTATAACTCGTGTTCACTCTATGATACATGCCAAAGTTGTATTGGTAGTCGACGGTACGATACAAATCCTTGCAGTTGGTCGAGCGGAAAATGTTCGTTCTCGACTAATCCATCGGTCAATGATCGAGGTTGTCCACCACTAATCGAACAAGTATTGATCGAGTTCTTTGATGTTGTTTTAATTGAAAATGAATTTTCGTCATAGATCGAACCGATGAGTGCAAGTGTTAATGCTGAAAGAGTTTTACTAACAATAACTGGCTCATTTGAAACAATTGACAAAAATTTAGTACAAGTGGCAATTAAATTTTCTCGATTGAGTTCACATGAATTCAATTGTAGTATTGAAACAATACAAAATAATACGTTAACTTGCTACCTACCAATTCCCAAACAAGCTAGTGAAGGAATAATTACAATCGATATTCAATCTAAGAGAATTTTATCTCTCGGAGATACAGATATTTCAGGAAGATTTGAATATCCGGACAAATTTCGTATTTATGTAAGTTTATTCATTGAAAAAAACGCAAACACACAAGAGATTGATGTTTGTAATTAGATTCCAAAGCCTATTTTAATACCAGCTTTTGGTCCGGCATTCGGTGGAACGAGAATTCGAATTACGAATTTAGATTTTAATTTCTATTCAACGGTGAAAATCTTTCTTGGAAAGAACGAATGTTCTCTATCTCGGTATGATTATTCGACGGATGAAATCGAATGTATCAATCGGGCTTGTGCGAGCGATAATGAACGATTGGAATTGAGTGTTTATGTGAATGAAAAACCGTGGAAATTGGAGAAAACATTTTTTCAATGTCGAGCTAATCCGATTGTTTTCGATTGGACACCGAAAAAAGCAATTCTAAGGTAATTTCAACTTTATCAAACGATGATAAAGTCGAATTTTGCCTTTTTTTTGTAGCGGTGGAATCGAATTAGTTGTTACTGGACAAAATTTTGATGTTATTCAAAATCCTCTAATGAAATCAGTTTATAATACATCGGTATATGAATTTATTTCTGTGAGTAGAAAATACTGTAGATTCGAAAATCGAAATCATCCTCAATGTGATTTAGACATGCGAAGTTCATTCGACATCACAAATGATCTGTTTATCACCATTGATCAATAAAGATCTACAATTAAATCCAATCTTTCAGTTGAATGTCTCATTCATGATGGATAATATGAAAATCATACCAGATAGAAGCAATTTAACAATTGTCGATGATCCTGTCTATTATTCATTTGAAAATTCAATTCAAAAAATGAATTCGAATTATATCATTCAAATCGAAGTAAAATTCACATTCTTTGATAAACAAAATTCGTTTATAATTAATTTTCATTTCAGGGTTCGAATCTCAATTCAACACATTCAATCGATCAAATCGATATTCGAATTGATAATATGAGTAACGTTTGCACACCATTCAATTTCACTGAAACAAATCTCTCGTGTTTACTATCGAAATCGTTCGTACAAAATCTTAGCAATACTCAACCGAACATCGAAGTATGTCGAATATAACTTAATTAACATACGTATAAAATCATATTTTCGCTTCGATCGTAGATTTTCGTTGGAACAAATTTAACATTTGCTCTCGGACGAATTGATTTTCAAAATGAAACTCCGGTTTTACCATTAGCACGTCAATTCAATTCATGGACAACAATCATTCTCATCGTTCTCTCATCGTTAATACTTGTTACTCTTTTATTCTCGCTTGTTATTCTAACTCGACGTCGTTTCTATCAAGCATCAGCTAGTTTTCATAAAGAAACCAAACCACCTGAATCCTATCAATCGATTTGGTCACAATTAGGCAAAACCCGACAGATCGATCGAAAGAAACTTGTTCTTCACGAAAAAATCGGTCAGGGTTGCTTCGGTGATGTTTATCGTGGCGAACTGAAACAAAACGATCAGAAAACGCTCGAAGTCGCTGTCAAAATCCTTCGTGATCAAAATGTTTCATCGATGAATGATTTTCTCTACGAAGCCAATCGTATGAAGGACTTTTCTCATGCAAATATTCTCTCATTAATCGGTGTCACATGGGATCCTGTGAAAAAGGCAATGGTCATTTTACCGTACATGAAAAATGGCGATCTACGAAGTTTTATTTCGAATGAAGTCAATCGACCGACTGTACGACAGTTGATCACATGGGCGATTCAAATCGCCGATGGCATGGAATATCTCGCATCATTGAAATTCGTTCATCGAGATTTAGCAACGAGAAATTGTATGTTGGATGAGCAATTGATCTGTCGAATATCGGACTTTGGATTGAGTCGAGATGTTGTCGATCGAGATTATTATGTTGTACAAACGACAACGAAAGATAAGGACGGAAAATTAATTCAAATGACACCGAGACGATTGCCTATTCGATGGCTAAGTCCAGAATCCATCGAATCATCAAAATATACAATTCAATCAGATGTGTGGTCATTTGGTGTTCTTCTTTGGGAACTCATGAGTCGTGGTAAAACACCATATCCCGGCATTGATAATGCCGATGTTTATACACATATTAAACATGGCTATCGTCTTCAACAACCAACCTATTGTCCGCCATTATTATTCAAATCTGCTATGTTTGTCTGTTGGCATGTCGATCCTAATCAACGTCCAACATTTACACAATTAGCTCATGATATTCGATATATACTTCATCAATTAGAATTAGAACAACAACGAAAACTATCATCATCGATCGATGATGATGATACCACGATTATACAACGATATCCAATGGATAAAAAAATCAAACGTCTATCATCGAGTACAATCTCATCGGCGAGTAGCATCGGTGGACAATATATAACGACACCTCATCGACAATCGGAAAATATTCAATTGTTATACGATCAACGAAACAATGATGACGATGATGCGTATGCAGTTGCTATTCATGTCAATGAAGATATGTTTAGTACAACTCGTTTATTACCGGAATATACAGAAACAAGTATCGCCGAAGATGTATGAACTTTGATGATCGATTATTTATAATCTTGTATAGTTTTGTCTTTCTTTTGTGATATAATTATGGCGTTTTTTTTTAAAGGAATTTTCGAGTTCGAAATAAAGGCTTGTGTTTCTATTGCAATCTTTGGTTTTTTATTGTTGAATTACGTATATGAAATAGTTTATTCATTGAAAAGAAAAATTATCGAACAATTCTCCGTTGAGATTCGAGTAGTTTTTCACGTTCTTCAACCATAGTCATTGTCTAGACAAGAAAAAGAAAATATTAACAAACTCTATGCAAATTGTTAATTACCCAATTAAAAAATGCTGCTAAACCAACCGATATTTCATTGACACGAAGAAGATCATACTTTCTTAATATATCTTTAGCTTCACGTGCTTTATCAACGGGTATACTGAGTGGATTGAGTTCATAGCATCGACGTCGAATACTTTCTTTACCAAAACGACCCAATAGATTCTGAATTTGTATCCAATCCTATGGAAATCATGGACGTGAATGAAATTTTTTTGTATTTGAAATTCGATTACTTGTATTTCTCTATCGGAATGACCGAGAAGTAAGAATGTTGCACGCATAACAATCAAGACTTCTTCTGGTGGTTTGGTGTAACTATGTAATTCAGCAATAGTCGATTGATTTAAACGAAGAACTTTAATTCTAAAATTTCAAAAATTAGATTTCGAATTCAAAATAAGGGAGTTTCTATCGAATGGTGTGTCTCATGCAGATTAAAGCTCAACTACCTTTCCCAAGAAATAATCGAAAATCTAAAGAAGGATGTAGCAAAGCGAGCGTATCGATGCTAGCTGAACATTACCTCATATGTTCAATTTTCATTAGACGATTTAATAATTCGAGTGCTCGTTCACATTCGTATTTTAATTGTTGAACATAGTTATGATCTTTCACTTGTTGAATCGCCTCTTCCAAAGCAGGAATAGTTCGTTCTTCGATAGCTCCCAATAGATCTTAATTATCGAAAATATAGCGAAGTCATTTGTACGAATATTAGAGATTTTACCTCGACGAATTTTCTCATAATTAACAATGTAGGGCGGTGGTGATTCAGGTGTTGGATTAGGATCTTGTTCGATTGGTGGAGTAGGAGGCTTATCTGGTGGTGGTGATGATGGAACTTGATCAAGAGGCGGTTCAGGTGAAATATGCTGAGAAAGAGGAGGTGGTGATGTTGGCGGTAATGAAGGAACAGGCGATGTTGGAATTGGTATGACTGTTTCGTTCACTGGTAGTGGTGGTGATGGTGCTGCTGCCACAACAACTGGTGATGAAGGTGGAGATCGTAGTATTGGTGATGCATGTCGACTAGATAATTGAGCTTGTTGTATAATGACTGATTTCGAACGAGTAATATCATCCGGAAGTGGCTCAATACGTTCTTTAAGTAGATCTTCCACTAGAACAAAGTCAAAACTAAATAAAGAACAAAAAAAACCAACGGTATAGTATCTATGGTTCTACGAACATAAAAAATAGATCAATGTCATCAAGGCTAGAAACGAGATAACAATGAGAAGAGCAGCTAGTATTTGACCTTGATTGTCTATAACAAGAAGAAACAAACGTAACAACATGTTTTTTGTTTTCATGTGTATATTCTTACTTTTCGATTGAATTATACAACAAGTTATAATTGCAATTAGAAATGCTAGTTCAATCAGAATGATAGCGATGATTGAAGCTAAATGTGATCGTCGAAGAAGTTTTTCTAAAAGAACGCACACACAATGTTCAATCGTTTGTTTACAAATTCGAAAACCTTTTCGAGTAACATAAACAAACGCAGCAATCGATGTAATGACAAGTAAAACGGCTAGTGAAGCCAAAACAATGATAACGATGGATAAACGTCGATTGTAACCAGCGTTATTCAATGATGGTATTATCAAATTGTCAAACATTATTGAATTGTTCACACTGAATACAATCAAGAGAGAGAGAGAGAGAAAGGGAACGCAATCAGAAGTTCTTCTTTTACTTTGTTTGCTTTTATTTTAGAAGAATGAAATATGAATAAAGAGAAAGCGGAGAATGAAAAACGGCATTGTAGTCTAGTTGTAATTAGAATATGAGAGATCTATTGATAGGTATGAGGAAAAAGAAATTTTCGTCGTCTTAGAAACTTTACCATCCTTTCATTATTCGAAGGAAAAAAATACATATAACTTTAGTTAGTCAAATAATTGCAATCCACACACGTGTTGAGTGGATCAAGGTTATTATTTCACATTGATTGTTTTAAAAAGCCATAGAATTAAATCAATCGCTTAAGGATTGCTCTTCTTTTTCGACGAAACAATCGAAAAAAAAAACTTTTTTTATTGTTCAAGGAGAAAGTGATAATTTTATTTCAAATGAGAAAAAGAAAGCGAATTGCGCACGAATAAAACTACAAACTGACATTCGGTTGTGTACCTGTCCATTTCGCTAAAAATTTCAAACAATCCTGTAATGTTTCACGACGAATTGATTTAGCCGAGAGAACAAATTTATTCCAATCTTCTTTGTTTGCCATAAGATTATATCGTTCGAATATAACTGGATCGCTAAGAATCGGATAGCCAGTACAAACACATGGCGGTGAACGTTCATTCGTTTCAGGATTCAATAGAGAAAATTCAATACAATTACGTTCATCACGACGAAGTGCAGGTTTAACCGCTTGTTTCATTGAAAGTGTGAGAACATGTTCTTTGATTTTTTCATGTTGTTCAGCCGATAACGATGGTTCTTTGGGCAGATCGACTTCATAGGGTATATCTGTTTCGACAAAATCCGATGTGGCTAACATTTCCGGATTTTGTTCTTCAATTGCATCGACAACATCCAAATAACGATTGAGAAACATCATTGACATTTCGTTCCAGCCAACTTTTCGACACATAATACCAGCTTCGTAAAAAGCTCGATCCATAGGCAAAATATCCGAATGACGAAGTAGAGAAATCGAAAGTTTAGCTGTGATTATATCGAGTTGTTCATGTTCCGAACATGCACAACGTAGTGCATTCATATGAGCAATCCTAAGAACAACAGATTTCGATAGAATTTCATCATAGAAAAAGTCCTTCGTTCTTACCAAAGAAGAATTTCGAATGTTGGCCGTTGTTTTTCGATTTCTTTTTGAATTTCTCCACCTGATGCACCTGCAGATGAGTTCATATTCTCAAAAACATCGAGTAAAACATCACGAACATCGGCCCATTTCGGATAGTTTTCATGTCTCAACGAGTCAATTCTCAGCATACGATAGAATAAAGCTTTGTAAATCTTCAAATTCTGTGGTATAGCAATGGCTCCATAGCGTTTGTAAACATTAGCAATTAATTCTGGTCGATTCGATTGAATCATTTGTGCGGCATATTTCGCTAGATAATTATGTAAAACAAGTGGCCCATGTTTTTGTGCTTCAGTAAAACATTCTTCCCATTGATTTCGTTCGACGAAAAGGTCGAGCGCACCTGCAGCATCGACATCTTTCAAACGATTGGGATCTTTGACATCTTCTTTCAAATGTTTCTTGTATTGATCATCGACACGTTTGGCTAATTGTGGATCGACTTCCATAGCTAATTTCTTCGCTTTTTCCCATTGTCGACCGGCCATGAACGCTTCGACAGCTTCACGATGTAAATCAACTGAAAGATACTGCTCAGCCGCTTGATTCGGTTGGCCAAGTTGAACAAGACGTGGACCAATTGTTCGTATGACATGTTGAGCTTTGCTTTCGGACAGAAATTTTCGTGCTATATCACTTGCTTTCAAGTAAGCTTTAACCAAAGTGTCTTTCGGAATGTCTTGCTGCGGCATGAGACGTAAATATAAATCGACAGCACGTTGATATTCGCCTTGAGCTTCGAATCGAGATGCTTGTTCGAGAACACCATCGTTATTGTACGATGTTGTTGGTCGACCGCCAGCAAGTGCGCCCGCTACAGGCTCGTGCATACCGCCGCCGCCGCCACGACGAGCAAGTTCATCACGTAATTCATCGAGTTTATTCGGCATGTATTCTTGACAGACACGTAGTGCGTCCGGATATAAACCTGAAATAATAGAAATTCAACTGAATATTCATTCAATGAATATGGTTTACCATTGTCTTTGTAGAGTTTAACAGCGAGATCAGGTCGTTGGGCTTGAAGAAGAAAACTTTCGGCTTTTTGAAAATCGTTGTTATCAAATGCTTGTTTAGCTTGTCCGATCAAAACATCATTCAATAGAGCCTTATCATTTGCTTGTGCAATTCTTTGTGCTAAATAAATGAATCTCAATTTCAATTCTCCTTTTGTTTGCTTCTTTTTATTACCTCGATCCCAATCTTTAATTTGCACATACATCAAAACAGCATCTCTCGGTCGTTTAGCTTTCAAAAATTCTGCTTCAGCATCGGCATATCGACGTTCATCTTCGAGATGAAGTGCATATTTATAATGTACTTCGGGTAAACGATCTTTCAAAAGCAATCGAGCGATGTCAAATGCAAATTCGTAGGCATGTTGTTCACAAGCAAGTTCAAGTGCTTGTTCAGCATGTCCAAGTTTATTCAAAAGTTTAACACCTGCATCACCACCTAATTTCTTCGCCCAGAAGAACGCAACTTGCTGAGCTGGTACCGGACCGCCATGTTGTCGAGCGATACCTATTCGAAAGCGCAAATTTTCAGTTCAGAAACGAAGAAAAAAAAAGCTTTTTTATTCGATATTTACGATAAGCATCATCCCAATTGTCTAACAAACGGTACATATTCGCTGCTGATTTCCAATCTCCAGCTTGTACGTAATGCATTTCAGCTTCTTTGTAACGTTTTTCTTGTTCGAGTTCTTTAGCAATTGTAATTTGAGTTTCTTTCAATTTATCGGGATAGTATTGTCGAACGAGACGAATGAGAGCATCGAAATTTTTCGTTCGTTTATACATTAGAATTGCCGCTGCTGTATCATTAATTGTAATATATAGTTTTTCAGCTTCCTTATAACGACCTTTGGCTTCTAATTCTTTGGCTTGATTAGAATATAATTTCGTGACTTCATCCTTGTTCATATATTGCTTAGCAAGACCTGAGAAAAGAATATTGATTCGTCAAATCGTAAATTCTTTATTTCTTACGGAATGCTTGATCCCATTTCGCAGCTCGATTGTACATTTCGACGCATTCGCCTGGACATTGTGCTTGTAAATAACAACGTTCAGCTTTTTCGTATTCTTGTATTTGTGCGAAATGACTTGCTAAAAATACCAAAAAAACATTTTCCAATAAATAATTCTCAAAAACAGAAAAAAAAGGAAAAGATACCAAGTTGTTTATAACATTTTGCAATCTCGGGATCGTTTTCATCTCGTTGTTGTTCGAGAATTTCCAGTGCTCGTGACCATTGTCGACCTTGAATAGCAGCTTGAACCGCTTTCATATTCTCTCCTGCTTCAATAAAATGTGTGACAGCTTCTAAATACTGCATTTGCTCAGCCATATGATCACCCCTAGAAATTCACACAAAAGTTCTTTTGTACGAAAACAATAATATCTTCTCATCTACCATTTGCTTTCCAAGCTAACGACATCGCCTGGTGCCGTTTTTCGAGCCAATTTAACTGCCTTTCGAAAGCATTTACCAGCTTCATAACATTTTAAAGCTTTTGGAAATTCTTGTACATGTTCGTAGAGATCACCAGCTAGTTCGTACATATTCGATTTCACTAAACTAACGGCGACACGTGTTACCAGATCACCATCACGCATTAATTGACCATTCTGCATGAGAATTTGTGCCGATTTCGATGGCAGATTTGCTTGCATATACAACGAAATAGCTTCTTCATCTTCGTGCTGTTTCAATTTCCAATCGGCAGCTCGTGCAATTTGTTTCGTATCGATTAACCATTTGTAATAAGTCGATCGAAGTTCATCAGCTTGATGATGTCGTTTACGATCGGCAACAGTAATGGCTTCGTCCCAATGATGCATTGTTCGATACATATCAATTGCTTTATCGACATCGCCATTTTCTAAATAAATCGATTCGGCTGTTTTCAATTGCCGTTCGAAAATGGCCAATTTAGCTCGAACTTCATAATGTTCGTAGGAACCTTTCTTCTCTCGTGCTAATTGATTGATCGAATGAAGAAAACGAGCTTTAGCCATTTGTCTCGTCGCTGTATAGGCTTGTTCAGCAACGATATATTGCTGTTTTTCATAAGCCAAACGAGCGAGTGTTTCCCAAAGAGCATTCGATGTTTCATCTGTCGAACTACACGCATCTAAATATGCAACAGCACGACGATAATCTTCATCGTTGATAGCTGTATTAAATTCGATTTTATTCGAATCAAGTTCAATCGATAATTGAACACCATTGTCATTCAATTTGACGTAGGTTCGATTCGTTGATGGATCTTTGCTGATTTCAGTGACATCGCCTTTTATTGGTTTGATATCACACGATTCAGGATGTTCGATATTGTACCAAACCGAAAGATTGTCTTGTGATTGAGCGACAACAACATCACTATCTTGAATCCTAACAAAAAATCCAAAATCGAAAAAATTCATTTTCATAGGATTCGTTGATTTATTTACCATTGTGCATAAATACAAAATGAGAGTATGCATGTTTTCAATCGTGATTGAAGATTATATCTAAATCAAACAAAAATTTTAATCGATTTTTTTCTATTAAAAGAAACTAAAACATACAGATATAATTTCAAATTTTTATCTCGGAATAAAATATATCGACTTGTTTCATTCAAAGCTAACCAATTAATATTAGCATCATGATTAATCTGATCGATAACAGCTGCTCCACTTGTCGACATTAGATCAACAATAGCAATTGTTCGACTATCGAGTAGATAGGCCATTTTTTTATTTCCTTGTAAATTTCGTTCGTCAACTCGAACACTGATCAAATTAGGACTAAGAAATTCAGTTCGAACTGTACATAGAATATTATCTCCATGTCTTCCGCTTGGCGTATATTCAATTAATGTTAATTCTCCATTTGCAAAGATCATGCAAACATTTTCATTATCAAATGAAAATTTCTCGTCACCAGCCGATTGCCAATGAACTTCACATCGACGTTTTTCATCTTCTAAATCGACGATAATAAGCGTATGAGTTGTATAACCGACAGCATATCGATCACGACCCATAATCTTAACGTCGACGATTTCAAAGCCATTTCGAGAAAGTAAATCCATACGTTTGCCCGTTGTTTTATTTTCAATTAAAACTTGAGATAATGACACGAAATTAATCGCGTATTTGCCTTTCATACTCGATTTTTTCAATGAACAATTGAATATAAATGTTCCGCCTGTTAAATTCGAAACTGCAAAACGTGCACCATCTAAAGACAAAAAAGAAGAGTTAACTTAAACAATTCGTTTTCGAAACCTGAACGCCAAGCCATAGCCGTGACCGTATACATATTTCGAATGTCTTTCGTTGGTGCTTCGTCGAACATGCCCTTTCTCGGTTGATAAGAAAACAATCGTATATGATCATACGAACCAAAAACACATTCCTGTCCAGTTGGATTACAAATACCCACGCTAAATTCTCGTTCATCCGTTTCTCGACTATAATCAAATTGCTGTAGAATCTTTCCATCTTTGCTATAAACGACAATTCGTCGATCACAACCACCAACTAATATTCCATGTGCACTCCAAACAAGTGCACACGGCGGACACGAATGTCGTACGACTAAACCTGCCTTGTCCCCTGTACCTTCATCTTCGATTATATATCGACAGATACTTCCATCGGCATGTCCCGAAAGAATAGCTTTTCGTGTGACATTCGCTGCCAATGAAACCGTATATTGTTCTGCTGTATACAATGTATGAGATTTATTTTTCTTCACATTGCCCGAACGGATCTTTCCGTCGGCTAAACCGAATATAATCTGTCCATCGGGCAGCCAAATTAACGATGTAACATGAGCGGATTGTACGAATTTAGCAACAATCGATTTCTTTTCATTCCAATCCGTGCCTAATTTATATACAAAAACGATGTTATCCGACTGTGCTACAGCTAATTGTGTGCTATCCGGAGCGAAATCCATGGCAGTAACAACGTACGATTGTCGGCCATACTTCGAATCGATTGGCTTCGTTGCAAATCGATCACGTAATTCGCCCATTTCGTCATAGAGTTGAACGACACGATCGACACATATGGCTAATTTTTGACCGTTCGGTGAAAAACAAATGGCTGAAATTTGTGCTTCACCATTAACAGGATCGGAGATTTGCTTGAGAAACTTAACTTGCATTTTTTTAAAATCTACAAAAAACCTACGACAATGAACAAGAAGAAGAAAAAGAAAAGAAAAAGAATTCTGTTTCCTCCGGTTGTCAAGCAACATGTTCATGCCGATTTCTATTCGTTCTCTTTCAGCCATCTATAAAACTACTCGAATAAATAAATAAATAAATATATCAAAAACGAATCCGTTGATATTTAAGACAACAAAAGAAGTTTATTCTACACCTAACACCATCTCTTATGTCTAACAGATTCATGATTGCTTCCGTTGCCATGTAATCAGCTCTAAGAAAGCAATCTTATCCTATTCGTTGTTATCTATCCATTAAATAACCTCGGATGAATCACAACGAATCATATTTATTTGGTTGGTCGTAGACATGTTTTCCTTGTTCTTTCTTTATTCTCTTTTCTCTCTCGTTTTTTTTTCTCAGAGAAAACACACATTCCATACGATTCCTTCTTCACTGAATGTAAATAAATATTTCATCATTAGAAAAACAACAAACGAAACATAAATCCAACTTGTTGTTTTTCTTTTCCAAATGCAACGCGTATGTTTTTGTAAAACAGTTTCATTATTTAATCATGTTCTTCAACCAAGTCAAGCATTAGCACTCTTCTATCAATCGTTGTTATTCTCATTGAAAAATTTAGCATTAATCAAATGGATTAGTTTTCATGTCGATATACCGACTGGTTTGCAATTATTAATGATTGATATTAATGGCAATGTGACTATCGATGACGAATTACTTTATAAGCAACTATCGAATATTAAACGTAGGAGATTCGAATTTGTGTCTTTGTTTTTTGTTAATTTATTTGTTTGTTGATTAGGCGATGTTGAACAACAGTCTGATACGACGACAGTAAGATATTGAATTCGAGCTATGAAATGACATAGGATGGTTGTTTAGATTTTAAAATGGATTAGTCGAATTGTCCTACGATTGGCAAGTGATTGTTCAGTTTCGTCGAAAACTGATCGTTCACTTGATTTCGAAGCATTCAATGAATTTCTCAAGCAATTTCATAGTTTGTGTTTTTTTATTTTCGAATTCAATCTCATTTTGTTTTTTTTTCTCATTAGTTACATCAACGGACGATCGTTCGACATTATCCGATGATGATGAAGGAATCAGTCAAGACGATCTCGACAACGAAGATATCAGTCGAAAAGCCATTCATCGAGCTTTACTCGTAAATCATCTATTTCGAAATTCGAACGATTTGTTTTTTTTGTAATTCTCTTTCGTTCTATAGAAATGTATTGATTATACAACATGTTATTCACCGAATGATTCATCGAATTCATCCGAAAAACAGAGCAATGAAATTCAAGATTTCGAAAACAATTCCATCGCTTTATACAATCAACAAATCATACAGATTCTTTGTAGTGATACATTAGAATTAGAAATCGAATTAGCTCGAGATTTTGTAAGTTCAAAAGAAAAAAGAAGATCAATGTCATGTCAGCACGTCTGTTTGTCTGTCTTCAGCGTCAATCATCGTTTGAATCGTGCGTACCTCCGCCGGTCTCGCTTCTTCCTCATGATCAAACGTTCTATTCAATTTGGTCGACATTATGGCGTGATGTCACGCAAGAATATCTTCAATTCAACGGGCAAAATCGTCTTCGAAAGATCTCCTTGGATAATACGCAATATTTAAACGATTCGATCAATGAAAATCGTCGATGGTCGACAAGAGAAAACGATCGTATTCTCGATGAAATAGCTCAACGACAGCAAAATCTAAGAAAAACAAATCCATCCAGTCGAACACATTCGACCGATAAACTTTGTTTACACGATCGGTTAATGTACGAAATCAAACAGAAACGAATCCTACGACCGATTCCAAATCGAAATACGAGTTTCGATTCGACGAGAAAACGCATACGTCCAGTGAAAGTGAGTTGTTCTCGCGGAAAACGAATTTCAACAAGGCAAATTTGTCGAAATCTAGGAATTAATCGAAAGTGACCTTAGTTCCGATGATGAAGAACGAGATGAATACGGTCGAAAACGTGTCGCCGTCATCGATTGCCTTCTCGAATCATCTCCATCGTCGCCCGAAGACACCAGTGACAGTAAGAATTCTTGTCTCATTCGAATTTCTCTTTCATGTTTTTTTTCTCCAGGTGAAACAACAATCGGAAGCAAACATGTAAGTGAACAACACGTCGACGATTATGTCGATCTTACACTCGACGCCTTATCCGTTCCTAATCCATCGAGTAAACCGACTAATTCCATTCGCATGGAATTCGTCGAATTAAATTATATATCGATGGATGATATTCTTCGGGTTTGTTTAGCTGTCATTATTGTTTAGTTCGATGTGTTGTTATTGCTTTCGTATTCTTGAGAGACACACACGCGCATGAGGGGTATGTTGTGCTGTTGCTAATTCCACCGACATAAACGAACGATAGACTGACAAAAAAAACGTTTCTTCGTTCTTTTCTCGTGCCGTTGCATTGCTACTGCTAGTTTTTTTTAATGTCTATTTATTTGTCACGAAGTTGATTCGTCATGCAATTGCAGGAACGTGTTCATCAGGTAGATGAAAAACAATAACGAATCAATCGTGCTTGCATTTATGATTAGATAAACGAGATGAATATCATGTTTATTGTTTTTCTCTTGTTGTTTAGTTAATAAAAGACAGTTCAAGTACGTTATCGTTGACATTTGATGAATTTTGTCATATTCGAAATGTAATTACGCGAGCGGAATTAGAAACATTATTATTCGACGAGAAATTATATAGTGAAGTTGCACAAGGAAAAGTAAATTTAAAAAACAACAACAACAACAAAAACTCATTTTTATTCTTATTATTTAGTTATGTTTTACTTGTCGAAAAGTATACTTCAATTTATTAACATTTACATTTGGCATCCAATGTAATGTTTGTAAACAAAAGATCTGTCGAAATTGTGTGACACGAGTTGGTTGATTTAGCGAGTTTTTCGTTGTTTTGTTCAAATGATTTTCGGATTTTCAGATCGCTCTGCCGAAAGATAAATTCAATGACATTCCTATTCATACATTCACACCGTTGACCTCATCGAAAAACGAACGATCGTTTTCATTAGATAATCAGTAAAACATCGAAATTTCATCGTATTGATTTTCTTTTGCTGATTTCTTAGATCTCCGGCTACGCCGATGATGGCCGATGTTTTAACTGATTTTCTTTCGGACGAAACCGAATCTCGTCGTAGTTCGATACCAGCTAATATCAACAATTCGAAAGCACGCGCAGAACTAATCGATATATGTACCGATTGTTTTTTTCTTCTTCAACAAATCCGTCGAAAAACTCGGCAATATCATATCAATCGTTCGTTGCAACCGTCGTCACGTTCGACATCAAATTTTAACCTCTCGACTTCATCATCATCGACATCACTTGCCGCACTACTTGCTCAAACAAAAACCACGAATCAAGAATCAACAACTATCGTCGATCCACTACAAACATTGACAACTATCGGCGCAACTGGTGGCTCGAAAAAAGTCAGTCTATCGAGACGAAATCTTTTTCTTCAACTTCAACCAGCTTATGATGTGAAATTCAATAATATGAAACCTGGTGAATAGATATAAATGTATTTCCTTACGTTCCGGTTTTAAAAGTCAAATTGGATTGTGATAGACCAAGAGAAATGAGAAATATTTTTCATCTATTTTATTTCTTTGGAAAAATTTATCGATGTTAACTAGTCTTTATTATATTTTTTCTTTTCTTCTTCTTTTTTTTTGTCAGTTGTTCGTTACTACATGTGTAATATTAAACAAAACAATATGTTGACTATCTTATCTCATTTTTCTTCTTCTTTTTTTTTCTTTGGAGTATGTAAATAAAAAATGTGTGTGAATGTTAACTCGAATGAAATATATACGTATATATATTTAAAAAAAAAACAAAATTGAAAGTATTTACGTATATGTATATGTATTCGATATTTATTTAATTAATTAATTAATTCTTTTTTTCTTTTCCAACTTTGTCCATAGATTATTGATACATATAATTCTACATAAACTGGTGAAAAAGATTCTTAATCGAACTTCAACATCTATCTATTCTTGAGGTATGTGTCGTTTTTTCTTTCTTTCGAATAGAGAAATGACTAATTCACCTGAAAGAAAAGGAAGAAAACACGAGTCATCGAGTCGAGTTTGTTTTCTTTTCCCCGTCACTATTATATATATAAACCAACGCAAAACCATTGATCATGTCACAGATTTTTTTTCCTTCGACGACGCGAAGTTATGCAAGTTTTTCACTAATCATTGCATACTTTGAAATAATATCCTCTTGTATACAAAAGAAAAACGCCAGAATATATATATACATCTTATCTTTTTCTATTTAGTAAAGTGATGTGAGTATTGATGGTAACAGCTGTGATAAAAAAAACAGAAAAAGTCATATCAATTGACGATCGTTAGTTTTCATTTTCGAAAATTCAACTGAATCAGATAGACATAGATGTATATTCCCATTTCGAATCTATTGGGTAAATACATTTTGTACAATGAGGAAGGAAGAAGAGACTTGTTGTATTGTATTGTTTCTTCTTTTCATTCTCTTCGTGTGTTCGTTCGAGTTTATTTCTTCTTTCTCTCTCTCTGTTTCTTTCTTTCTTCGTCATTCTCATTTTTTTTCTCGTCTTTTTCTTTTTTTTTTACTGCAATTTCGGTGTCAGTAGCGTCGACGACAAATAACAATAATAACAAATTCTAAGAGAAAGAAAAACATACGATTCTATTCTATTCTATTCTAACCTTCAGCTTCATCATGTTCTTGTGATCTATTTTTTCCTATTAGATTCAAGTGCTTTCATCTCATTTTTCTAGTAAGTCAAAATGAGATTATTTATTATTAATCTAACATATGCGCATATATTTGAAATAGAATAATAAAATTTATTTTTCATTGTTTTTTCTTCTAATCGAATTAATCGATGTCAAAGAACAGAGAAACAAAGAACATTTGTCAACTATTGAAATCATTTCTCAATACACCTCGAGACTTGTTCATTCCCGTTCTCTCTCTCTCGTTTTTTTTTCATGTAATTGCCTGCATACTTCATTTCCTTTTTAGTTAAACGTATTGTACGAACGGAAGTCGACGACTGTTCGTTCATTGCATCGACCGATTTGTCTGTTCATCTTTCTCTTCCTCCGTTTTTTTCTTTTCTTTTCATTCTTCATCAAATTCACTATTCGCATTCTTTCCTTCTTCTCCTTCTTCTTCTTGTATATTGCTAATCTTGCGTGCACGCACATAGCGCCGACGTTGTTGATGGTCGTCATTGACTGGTTAGGCTGATGGTGATGAGTACATATCGTGTGACGACAAACAGACCGCGATCTCCTCTCCCTTTTTTTTGTTTCATTCGGTCGGTTTATTTCTTCTCCTGCATCTTCGTTATATCGGTCTACTCAACAATGTATACGTGTGTGTGCGCTTGATTTAGTTTGAGAACACAATGCAAAAGGAAAAGAGCGAAAGAGAGAGAAGGAGATCGATGTGTTTTTGTCTATTATAGATTAAACAGGAGAAAAGCTTACTACGACTTCGACACGTTTATTCATTTATAGTTGTGTACAAGTTATATTTTGAATCGATCATAATACAAAAAAGAAATGTCAACTATTGTTGCTCATCAGGTAATAAAAACACAACACTAAAATTCTTCTCATATTTCTTTCTTAAACTGACATATGTCAAAGAACGAACATAGTCGTTCCCTTTTGTTTGTTTTCATCTTATTCATGATTTCAAATTCGATAAAAATAAAAGAGAAATATCATTGGATACTTTTTCTATTGTGTTTATCGAACATGATGATATTAGAACTCCGCCTACTATTGTTCGAGAAAGATAATTAAATCCTATTCAATCGAACAACGAAAGAAAAACGTCACAGTTGGACATTTGTTTAATGTGTATTTTGGTTTCAGAAATCATTGAATGTATGTTTACCAGATGATTGAGAGAGAGAGAGAAAGAGAGATCTGCTGCCGATGAACAATATGTTTAGAGATAACTGTCAGCGATTTGATAGATGAACCGATTGGTCATTAATCAAAAAATCGGAAAGATAGACGGGCTGTTTTTTCTTCTCATTGATTTCGAATTTCTGGAATTGATTATCTTTCTCATTTGTGTGTGTGTATGCTTTCCAATTGTTTTAAGATGAAAAAGAATTTTCTTTTCTATTTTTGATAAGAAACTTCGAACGGAAAACAAACCAACAAAAACAATAGAAACTAATGACTGTTACAAATTCCGTTGATGAGTCATATTTTTTATCTGATAGGATCATTTTTCTCTCTCCATATGTGACCTTTGAGTGTGTGTGTGCGTGTATATATATATATGACAGAGAAAGAAAAATAATGACGCATTATTGGGAAAAAAAAGACGCGAAAACATGGTTAAACGTGACGAGCAGGTAGAGAGAACGGCAAATTGAAGATCCTTTCGTTAAGAAATTGAATTGGGAATTGTAATTTAAAAACATTTTTCTTTTCTAGCCATCTCAAACACCTCCCTTACATCAATTATATATTGATCCTCATCAACAACAGCCAACAATGTCGTTAGCAGCTGGACGAGAAGCCTATCTTCGATTAGCCAATCATTCGATGGAAAATTCGAATCGAATTGCACCGAATTTGAATATTCGTTCGCCCAAAGCCTACGGTGGTTATATTGTAAGTTGTTTGAAATATATTTATTTTTATCGTCAAGGAAATTGAATCTTCACTAAAAGCATTGTCTAGCTGAACGAATACTAATAGTTATGTTACTTATTTCTGTCGATCGTTTGTAAGAAGAAAGAAAAATTTTTCTTTCTTTTGTTCGGATGCCGACGATCTCGAAATGTTATTGTTCGATTAGAAGATGATTAGAAAAAGCGCCTCTATCATTATCCTGCTCGAGGAATCGTTACAATTTCATTTATTTCTCATTTTCTTTCAGATACGATAGTCATTAACATATTCCGATTGATATTCTTTCCAAAAAAGTCTTAGTCAAAGAAAGAAAAAATGCTAAAGTTGAGTTTTTCTTTTGCGTATTGTCTCGATTATAAATGGGTCAATCCATTTGTAACCTTGAAAGAGAATAATTATCCTCTAGTAAATGTCTCATTACGAGAGAATGAAGCGACGAACTCCCAATGTGTGTGTATATATTTGTGCATCTTTATCTTCTAAATGAAAAAGAAAACGAGCCAAGATGTAGCAGGTTAAGTTGCATATACAAATAGACACACACACACACACACATAGATCGTTACAATGATATGTCGTTTATAAGATAGAAAGAGCGAGAGATCAGATTTCAGGTTAAACTCGAGTGATAAGATGAACTGTTCGTTTACTTGATGGATTCATTCATCAACAATAATATACATATACATGTGTATATATGTATGTATGCATGTTTGTGCGTGATAAAATCCTATTATTCAGCAGCAGTAACTTCATCGAAAACGATTAACCTGATATGTAGCTTATGACGTCGCTGTACATGCAAACTGTCATCATTAGTTTTTTTTTCTTTCTCTCTTTTCGTATTTCTTTTGCTTCTAAGTGTAATGTCAGAAGAAAATCGATGTTCTTTGTCGTTCGTTTTTTTTTCTCTGTATACCCATAGGAAATTGTATATATTAAATATTTGACGCCAATTAAGAACGATGAGATGCAAAGAAGGAAACTTTGAAGTTGTTCAATGAGAATTGATTAGACTCTTTTGTTTATAACTGATTCACTGGTCGTTCATTTCCAATCAGACAGACATCGACAGTAAAATGCGTCTGACGACGAACGGAGAAGAAGAAAAAAAAAGAATGGTATCAATGTAAATGATTTGTTTAGTGGTACTAGAGAGAAGAAGTAGGAAAAAAAAGAAAAAAAATGACGCTGATGCTTGTAAACGATTATGATTAATTCGGAGGCCACCTCCGGCTTCCTCTCTTTCTTTCCTCGTCGTTCAGCGATTTTCAATAGGGCGAACTCGATTCATATGTAAATATGAGAGGAGAACGAGCCGAGGTTTGTATAAGCATTTATTTTATAGTGTAAAAAGAAGACGCATAAAAAATCATGAGTCCTACACTCGAACATTTATACCAGAGTAGAAAGAAACAGAGAACGAAGGAGGGGAGAGAGAGAGAGAAAACGAAGAAAAAAGACAGTCAATAGCATTCGATTTCTTTTTTTTTATTTCTAATCGATGATTATATATAGTTTTTTTGGCTGTTATTAATACGCCTGTGTGTTTGCAACGTCATGATAGAGTCAATATTTCGGAATTCTGATGCGTTTTTTTGTCTTGATAGTAGAGATAGAGTCTTTCATGGTCGAAAGACAGTCTGAGTGATTGATCGAATGATCTCTGCCAAAGAAACGAATAAACTTTCTTTTTTTTCTCTTCAGTGACTAACACTGATAATACACTAGTAGAAACGATATGTCATGGTACCATGTCTCTTTCTTTTTCTCTTTCTCTCGCTCTTTCTCGTTCGTTCTCTCTTGTACACGCGCATGTATTTGTGTATGTAATAGAACCCATCTTGTATATGTACATTCCTCTTTTTGCCAGTTGTCGATTGTCGTTCTTTAGCAAAGCAAATATTTAGGGCGAGACTCGTTTCTACAATATTCGCTTAGCTATTATTCATTCATTTTTTCTCCCCTCTCTTTCTCTCTCTCTCTCTGTGCGCTCGCATCGTGCCATTCGCGCAAAGGGGCTTATTATATTGATGAGTTTTTACTATGATTATATTTGGCTGCTATGCATTTTCTTCTTCTTCTTCTTCTTCTTTATTCTCAATATTTTATAACTCTTGCTATATAGGAGAAAGAAAAGGAACAACGGAACGGCAACATAGATCGAACGACCGAACGCACGAATATAAAGAATGCTACTCTATAATCAGTCAAAAACTCTCCACACCTCTAATGTGCCTTTTTCACGTCACACTCATGATCTATAGAGACATATTTCTATTCTTTTCTTTTCATTTAATCACACACACACATACAAACTTTTCTCGTGTTTTTTCCTTCGTATTTAACTGAATTTCGATACGATCCATTAGTTTTACTGTAGACTATAGATATCTAAAGCATATATATTTGCTTGTTTTGTCGATACTGTTATTATTATTATTATTATTATTTCACTCGCATCTATAATGGAAGGCGATGTTGTCTTGCTTGGATTAATGGACTGGAATACAGCCGCATCGACGGCAACACAGTTTATCCCATTGCCAACGACAACTGAAGTGTGCTATGAATTGTTGACAGGAGGGGTTCGTATTCTATCGAATAAATAATCGTAATTACGAGTTGATAACCGAGAAAACAAACATAATAAACCTGATCAATATGATATTCTATCGAAAGAACAGAAAATATCGATTGACTTTTGATTATATTCGTTTTTGTTTTCTTTAGCCACAAACACAATCAGTAGTCAATGGACATGAACAAGGTCGAACGACTTATTTTCCTAGTTATCAAACACCAATCGATCAAGTCCATTCACAAAGTTTTAGTGATACAAATTTGTATATAAAAAGTTTACCACCTGAATTTTCTGATAAAGATCTTGCTGCACTTGTCGAAGGGTAAGTGAGAGAGAGAGATAACGTGATAATCCAATTGATTTAGTAAATTAAATTGTCGTTTTCCTCTTTCTTTTTTTCTATTTCCGATTAATCCAGTTGCGGGAGAATTAAATCTATGAAAGCAATCATTGATAAACAAACAAATAAATGTAAAGGTTTCGGTTTTATTGATTTTGAAACGCATGAAGATGCACGAAAAGCAATAGAAGAATTACAAAAGAAGGGCTACACAGCTCAATTAGCTAAAGTAAAATGCCGAAATATTCCTATTTTTCATCGTATAAATTTGCTCTTGGTTTTTGTTTCCAGTCATCTCAACAACAAGAACAAGATGAAACGAATTTATATTTTGCTAATTTGGATCCGAGTATGACTGAACAAGATCTACGACAAGCACTTGGTCAATATGGCACGGTTATTAGTGTAAGAATTTTACGTGATCAAGAGAAACGTTCACGTGGAGTAGGTTTTGCACGAATGAATGAAAAAAATCAATGTCAAACAGTTATTGATGAATTCCATAATAAAACCTTTCCAAGTTTGTTCTTTCGATTGGCCTATCGAATCGTATTCACCAGGAGGCTCATGTTTGTATTTAGATTTCGGTAGTAAAGTCGTTCAAGTTAAATTTGCTGATGCTAGTAAAAACAAAAAATTATACAAAGGTGGATTAGATGTATGTTGATAGAGCAAAAGAAAATCGACGATTAACGAGACTGAATTCGATATATTTTTTTTTCTTCTTCTAAGGACTTGAGAAGTGGACCTCCATTGTACACGCCAATGGATCAAACAGGATCTTATCAACATCAAACTGTTCTCTATCCATCATGGACACACATGGCTCCACAACAAGTTCCAGTTCCACCACAACAGGGTCCACCACATCAACTCTACGGACAAGCAGCAGCTCAGTTACGACCAGCATTAGCAGGATTTAATCATCAGATTCCGCCCTACATGCAATCATCACATGATACAGGTGCCGCATTCGTTGTACCATTACCTGTTCAACAATTACCACTTGCAAATGGTCATCCTGGATCGTATTGTGTTGTCAATCCAGCACTTTTTATGCCGCAAGGTCAACCACAAGTACAACCTCAACATGATCAATAGATTTGTATGTTCAACGAGACTAACTTTCATTCTTTTCGGAACACAAAGAAAAACATCACACTCTTGATATGACTTCTCCATTGGAACAGCTGAATCTTTGGTTTGTTTTGCCTTTTTCTCTCTCTCTGTCTCTATCTCTTTCTTTTTTTCTCTTCTGTCTTCAACTTCTTCTTCGCGATCTTCTGGCTTACATGAGAGAATTTTTGTGGATTTTTTGTTCATTGTTCGGCCACCATTTTCTCTCACTTCGTCTCGAGTGCCATTTTTGATGTGAGTGAGTGAGTGAGTGTGTGAGTGTGTGTGTGCATGATCGTCGCTCTTCTCTTCTTCATTTTTTTTTGGCTGTTGTTGTCATCATCTGTTTCTTTTTGTTAGCCGTGCTAGGCAGACAGTTGCCTTGTCTCTTTGTACGTATATGTTGAGATCTTCATTTCTTAAGAAACAAAAAAACATACGGCTCTATTTTTTCTGTTCGTTGGCTTTCTTTTGTTTTCCTCTTTCTCTTTCTCTCTCTCTTTTTTGCACATTGATAAAGACTGCGATGAAATGATTTTTTTTTGAGTAAGACATATACACAAAGAGACGAAATAAAACAAACAATTTGTATGAGAAAAGACCAAACAAAACAAATCTCATTCTCTTTTCTTGTGCAATCAACAAAAAAAAGAAGAATATATTAATCAATGAGATATTTTCAGCACGTCAGATCATCTTTTCTATTTTCACAAAGGAAATAAATGAAAACTCTTTCGAGAGAACATATTATAATGATAATTAGTTGCATGTTGAATTATTTCAAATTATAAAAATTATTACTTTCAAGGACAAAAAAAAAGCCTCGTTTCTTCTATTTTTAAATATGAAAAGAACTTTGAAGTTTAACATCTGCGTTGTTTGCCGATGTTGACACCCAAACTGAATAATCACCTGGTGCAACGGACCATGTTTGATTGAAAACATTCCAATATGAAATATCTTTTTGTGTGAGAACAAGTGTTACTTGTTTTGATTCACCAGCATTTAAATAAACTCGTTCGAAACCTCGTAAGATTTTCGGTGGTTCTTGTGCTGCAACAGGAAAACCAACATATAATTGTGGTACTTCGGAACCAAATACTTTTCCTGTATTAGCGAGCGTGAATGTTACTTCATAGACAGGTTCGTAAAGTTTCAAACTGCCAAATTTCGAGTATGTTCGTTGTCGTTTTTGTACATATTGAGATGATGCAACGCTTTTACGATTGGTAATTTTAGTAATATCAAGTTGACTAAAAGAAAATGTTGTATATGATAGACCATATCCAAAAGAGAATCGTGGTGTAATGCCGTTTTTATCAAAATGACGATAATCTAAGAATATACCTTCACTATAAGTACTATTCATTGTTGGACTAATATCTGTGCCATAATCGGCATCGTTTTTAGCCAATGTGAAAACGAGTTTACCACCTGGATTGTAATCACCGAAAAGAACATCAACAAGAGCTGGACCATATTCAGTACCAGGCATACCTGTCCAAACAACACCGACGACATTAGGTAGATCGATCCATGCTTCAAGATTGAGTTGTGATACACTATTGACAATAACAATTGTTTTCGGACAATTGGCAGCAACCGTTTGAACAAGTTTATTACCATCGTCCATAGGATCGAGATTAGCTCGATCACTACCTTCCGATGAAAAAGCACTAATGAAAACGAGACATCGAGCATTATTAAATCCACGAGATTTGAATGTATTATTGATTAAACCGTAGTCATTTTGATTGGTAACATAACGAATTTGAAGACCAGCATCACGACCTTTAGCCATGAGTGAAGTCAATGGATCGATACCGTAAGTTGGCTCGACAAAACCAGAACCACCACCTTGATACAATGCACCGCCATGTCCACCCCAACCACCATTGTCTAAACCACAATCTGATTGTCCGGCTGGTTCTCCATAGATATAGAAGTAATTATCAGTTGTTACATTAAATGGTAAAGCATTATTAGTATTCTTGAGAAGAATCATACCAGCAGCACTGATTTCACGATTGATCTTATGATTATCACCAATTGCATTACGATCAAGATTCAATGTTGGATAATTTTGATCTTGCCCAAGAAGATAATATGGAGCCATAATACGAGTAATCATATCGTCGATTCTTGACTGTGGAATAGTTCCATTTTGAACGAATGGAACTAATGCGTCACCCATAAATGAATCGCCAGGCATATCGATATCTAAACCACCTAAAACTGAAGGCACGCCACTTTTGGTTGCACCCCAATCCGACATAACATTACCAGGATATTCAAGTTCACCTTTGAGTAAACCATTTAATGTTTTATCATTTTGACAAGCAGGTGTACCATTGACTTGATTGTATGAACACATAACTGAACCAACACCAGCAGCAACACTCGATGCAAATGGCCACAAATAGATTTCGTGCATTGTTCTATCATCGAGATAAGCTGAATAAGCCATGACATCAGATACACGATTTGTTTCTTGTTCATTACAAATATAATGCTTAGCCGTAGCAACAACATTTTGATCTTGAACACCTTGCACATAAGCAAAAGCATTTTCACCAGAAAGATATGGATCCGAACCGAATCCTTCCCAATTTCGACCATGTCGAGCATTTCGATCGATATTCATCATTGGACCTAGAGCAAAATGAACACCTTTACCTTGAAATTCTTTGCCAATACCAACACCACGTCGATAGAACAAATCTCGATCCCATGATGCAGCTATATGAATACCAGCAGCAAAAGCTGTCGAATACAGGACACCATCGCCAACACCTGACGGAGAATCTTGAAAGCATAAACCACTGAAGTTGAGACGTTGCAACGAAGGAACATTGCCAACGCAAGCACCACCAACACCTGCTGTCATATGACATTTTTCTTGTAAACTTAATTGTGCTGTAAATGCTTTTGCCAATGCAATTGCTTGATCCCATGTTCGTGTGGTTTTGTAGTTGCTTTGAACAGCAGTGCTGTATGCAACGTAAATCACGAGAAAAAGTGTTAGTCTACGAAACATTATCTTCGAAGAAATACAAGAGAGGTATGTGCGACCAAGAAAACTTAAATAGCTTGTTTGTCAAAGGCCTGCGTTTTTCTTATCTTTGCAGATTTTATTGATAACAAAGTGCATGTTACGAACTTAGAGTTTTATCTATGACAAGAACTTCGCAGTTTCACATCTGCATTATATATTAATACTGCATAATCACCTGCTGCTAAGTAAACTCGTTCGAAACTTTTTTTTGTCTCTATTGTGCATGTTTTATCAGTAGTCTTTATTTCTTGTTCTTTCAAATAGCGGATGATTTGACAATGATACAAAACACTATTATTCCATGGGAGCAACTTTATCATATTTTTCTTGGACTTCGATATTGACCGCTTCAATAAATGCATCTCGATTTACTCCATCAATTTTAGTTGCACCCTTGTATAATTTAATAGACCACTCGAAATATTGATTAGCATCTGGTAGATTGCATGTATCATCTTGTCCCTTTGTTATATAATATGCTGCAATATCACATAAGATACTTACAAAAACACCTCGATCATCATCGTAAACTTGAATATCTTTTTCATATAAGTCGGTCCATTTTTTATGATATTCTCGATCACCACAAAATACGTAAATTTTACCGCTTAGTTGTTGGTGCACACGAGGAACAATCGAAGGACCCTTTCGACCTGAGGTAATTAAAAATGGTTGTTGTTTGTTCGCAAAACACTCGTTTATGAACTTAATGCAGTCATGTTCATTAGCAAACATGTGTAACGGATCTTTAATCAAACGATTACGAGTATCTATATCCATTCCTGTACCGGAATCTTGAATGACTTGATCAAGCAGCTCTGCTGATGGTGATCGAACAAACAAATTTACATTGGCGTTGTCCTCAAGTGTTTGCTTTGTTGATTCATTATTTCCTGGAACAGCCATATGTTCATCTAACCATATAATAACATGATCAGCTTTTACTAGACACTCGTCTGGTGTCGCCATGAATAAAGTAGTATTTTTATTGCTTTGCTATGCGGCCTTCACTCTTGAATAAGAAACCGAGAAAATGGTTTCAATATCTTCATATAACTGTCACCATAAAAAGTATTTTGAGACATTCAGAAGAAATAAGCAATAAACACTTTCTCCTGCTTTCTACGTTGTGTGATGAAATCGATTAATTTTCACACAATAGATTTCGGCGAAAAATGAAATGAAAATGTATTTGATCAGGAAATATGATTGTCAAATGTGAAAAGAATCTTGAAGCGTAATATTTGCATTATTTTTGAGGTTGTCACATTACCCGGACATTGACCAGGAATACCTGCTGTCATACTACATTTCTCTTCGAGTGTTGACTGATTTGTAAATTCTCTAGCTAAAGCAAGGTGTCTTGACTTAACTGTACTTCTGTTTATAGTTTATTTCTAATTAGAAAAAAAGGAAGATTTATTCATGAAAAGAGCTTTGAAGTTTAACATCTGCATTGTTTGCTGATGTTGATATTCGTACTGTATAATCACCAGATGCAACAGCCCATTTTTGATTCGCTGTATTCCAATAGGATATATCCTTCTGTGTGAGTACTAATGTCACTTGTTTTGATTCACCTGCTCCTAAGTAAACTCGTTCGAAACCTCGTAAAACTTTTGGTGGTTCTTGTGCTTCAGCAGGAAAACTAAGATACAATTGTGGTACTTCAGAACCAGCAACTTTACCCGTGTTAGTTACTGTAAATGTCACACCATACACAGGTTCATAAAGTCCTGCTGTTCCAAAATTCGAATATGATCGAGTACGACGTGCCCAATATTGTAATGCAATCGGATTGTTTTTGTTGTTGATTTTCGAGATATCAAGTTTAGAAAACGAGAATGTCGTGTACGATAAACCGTATCCAAAATAATATCTTGGTGTGATGCTATTTTGATCAAAATGACGATAATCCAAAAAGACGCCTTCACTATAAGTGCTGGTCATGGTTGGACTAATATCTGTACCAAAATCTGCATCATTTTTAGCCAATGTAAACACAAGTTTACCACCTGGATTATAATCACCGAAAAGAATATCGACGAGTGCTGGACCGTATTCAGTACCAGGCATACCTGTCCAAATGACACCAACAACATTGGGAAGATCGATCCAAGCTTCAAGATTCAATTGTGAGACGCTATTGACAATGACAACTGTATTGGTACAATGGGAAGCAACGGTTTGTACGAGTTGATTAGCATTTTCCGACGGTTGAAGATCGCTTCGATCATAACCTTCGGATGAAAAAGCAGTAATAAAGACAAGACATTTAGCAGTATTAAAACCACGCATATTGAAGGAACCATTGATAGCACCATAATCAGTATGACTGAGTACATATCGAATTTGAAGATGAGCTTCTCGAGTTTTTTCCATGAGAGAAGTTAATGGATCGATACCATAGGTTGGATCAACAAAACCTGAACCACCACCTTGATATAATGCACCTGGATGTCCATTCCAACCGCCTGAACCTAATCCATCATCAGATTGACCACCTGATCCATAAATAAAGTAATTTTTATCTTTGGTTACATTGAATGGTAAGACATTGTTTGTATTCTTCAACAGAATCATGCCTGCGGCTGCTACTTGTCGATTAATTTTATAATTATCACCAACTGCATCACGATCTAAATCAAGAGACGGATAACTTTGATCTTGTTCCAATAGGTAATACGGAGTCAGAACACGAGTAACCATATCATCAATTCTTGTCTCAGTTATTGCACCACTTTTAACAGCTTGAACAAGTGAACTACCCATAAGACCATCGCCACCAGGCATTTCAATATCTAAACCACCGAGAGCTGATGGTACACCGGATTTTGTTGCACCCCAATCAGACATGATATTTCCGTGATATTCAAGTTCACCTTTCAATAATTGATTTTGTGTTCGATCATTTTGACAAGCTGGTGTACCATTGACTTGATTGTACGAACACATAAATGAACCAACACCAGCAGCAACACTCGATGCAAATGGCCATAAATAAATTTCATGTATGGTCTTATCATCAAGATTAGCCGAATAAGCGACATTTACATTTGGATTTGGTTTATTTTTTCGAGCTAAGAATCCAGGATTTCGATTAGTTTCTTGTTCATTACAAATATAATGTTTAGCTGTACCAACGACACCTTGATCTTGTAAACCTTGAATATAACCAAAAGCGTTTTCACCGGAAAGATATGGATCCGAACCGAATCCTTCCCAATTTCGACCGTGTCGAGCATTTCGATCAATATTCATCATTGGACCTAATGCAAAATGAACACCTTTACCACGAAATTCTTTACCAATAGCAGCACCACGTTGATAGAATAAATCTCGATCCCATGTAGCAGCAATCTGAATACCAGCTGCAAATGCAGTTGATTGTAAGACACCATCGCCAACACCCGATGGTGAATCTTGAAAACACATTCCATTAAAGCTAAGACGTTGAACTGATAATACATTTCCAGCGCATGGACCACCGATACCTGCTGTCATACTACATTTTTCGTCCAACGTTAAATTACCAACAAAGGACTTGGCCATAGCGATAGCTTGATCCCATGTTCGACCTTTCACTGGAGTATCTTCTGCATTATGTTTAAAATTAATCACAGACGAAACTGTTATACTGAAACAAGCTGATATAACAACAAGAAAAAAACCACCACGAATCATTTTTATAATGATATTTCATACTCTTCACTATGCAGGTATATTTATATAGAAGAAGGAGTGCAGAGATAACGAACCAAAGGATTGTTTTATTTGATAATGGTCGAGATGAATATTGATACAAGTGCTTCTCTAGTGTTAGTCCTTCTAGAACTTTGTTTTATCAACATGAATAGTGTAAAAGCAGAAAAAAATGTTGATTCAATATATTCTTTATCTTTCTTCATTTTCAACCTGCTGAAACATTGAGTGGCAAATACAAATAAAAAAGCTGTTTATGATTCTTCAGCAGATTACCCTATTCAATGGCATGGTTGTTGTGGCTGTATATCTGCTAATTCTTCGTTCACAACATTAATAAAATCAGTTCTATCGATACCGTCAATCAGAGTGGCACTTCTGAATAATCGGACTGACCATTTCAAATATTGAGCGGCAGCTGTTGGGCCATCTTGTCGATTCTGGCCTTTTGTTAAGTAATGAATTGCAATATCACTTATGACCTTTCCAAAAACACCTTGATCATCATCATAAATTTCGATATCATTATCATATGGCCGTGCCCATTGTTCATGCCATTGTCGGTTACCACAAAATACATAAATAGAACGGGATAATATATTGTGTACTTGAGGAACAATTAAACGACCTTTTTGACCTGATGTAATTAAGAACACTTTTTTTCCTGCAGCCAAAGAATCTTGGATAAATCGAAGACATACATTTTCATCAGAAAACATATTTAGTGGACGTATAATCAAATGTTCACGAATCTCTGAGGTCAGTTCTGGTGCGGTAGCTAGAATTAGCTCATTAATTCGCTGACTTGATATTGATTGAGGAAGCGAGGTTAAATCGGCATCGGTTTCAAGAAGCTCTTTCTCTGATGTATAATTTCCTGTAACAGCCATATTTTCATCTAACCATACGATAACATGATCAGATGTTGGTGTAAAACTGCTTGCTGCTGGCATGATTAAATGAATAATTACTCAACGTGAATGTAAGAATATGTTTTTTTGCTTTGCTATATGACACGCGTTCTCACTCTTGCTTTTATTCTTTTCTTTCTGCCTCTGCCGCGAGGTACAGTTTCACAAATAGCAGAAATTATATACGTCGAAAATACTCAATAAGCATTTTTTCTCGATTCTGTTCTGTAATTCGTATTTGTCACGTGGAGTGAGCAAAAAAACCCAAAACGTCATTCATATAATAATATCAAATGATAACAGAACCTCGAAAATTAAGATTTGGATTATTTGCAGATGTCATCATCATTACAATGTAATTATCAGATGCAACTAACCATGATTCATTGACAACGTTCGAATATGAAATATCTTTTTCTACGTAAGTGCAAGTGTCAGTTATTTGAATTCGAATTTGGCCTACATCTGAATAAACCCTTTCAAAACCTTGTAAGGCTTTTGTTGGTTGTTGTGGTTCAGGAAACGATGGATCATTTCTATAATGATATTTCATATTCTTGAATGTGTATGTATATTTATATAAAAGAAGGAGTGTAGAAATAACGAACAACAGGATTCTAAAACTTTGTTTTATCTATATGAATAATATAAAATTTTCTTGATTTCCAACGTATTGAAAAATGCAGTGGCAAATATAAATCACAAAACTACACAATACATGTAAAAAATCTGTTTATTGTTCTTCAGCAGCTTCTCCTATTCGATCATCTGTCTGCTCTTTACTTGTTAATTCCTCATTGACGATATCAATATAATCAGCTCTATCTATTTTGTCAATTAGAGTGGCACTTCTGAATAACCGAATTGACCATCGAAGATATTGAATGGCATCTGTTAAACCACATTGTTCATCCTGTCCTTTTGTTAAGTAATAAATCGCAACATCACTTATCACTTTTCCAAAGACACCACGATCATCATCATAAATTTCGATATCTTGTTCATATGGTCCTGACCATTGTTCATGCCATTGTCGGTTACCACAAAATACGTAAATAGAACCAGATAATTTCTTATGTATTTGAGGAACAATCAAACGACCTTTGTAACCTGATGTAATTAAGAACACTTTTTTCCCTGCCGCAAGACGCTCGATGATAAACTGAAAACATTCATTTTCATCAGAAAACATTCGTAGTGGACGTGTAATCAAACGATCACGAGTATTTATATTCAATTCTTTTTCAGTCGCTACGATTAGCTGATCAATTCGTTCAGCGGATGATGAACGACAAATCGACGTTAAATTGACACCGGTTGCAAGAACTTCTTTAGTTGATTCATTATTTTCTGGAACGGCCATATTTTCATCTAGCCATAATATCGTATGATCAGCTTTTGTTGTAAAATCGTCTGATGTCAACATGTTGAAATCAAGAATTACTCAACGTAAATGTAAGAATAAGCTTTTTCACTTTTCTATACCACCTTTCTTTCTGAATTCAACCAAACAAAATGAGTTCGATTCGACGTTATCAGTCTTGCTTTTATTCTTTTCTTACTATCGCGTTATCACGAGCCTATGTTATGTACAGCTTCGCAAATATGAGACATCATATGTAGAAAATAACTAACAAGTATATGATGTTTTTTTTAAATTCTGTTTTATAATCCCTGTTTGTAGGATAGACTAAGACAACAAGAACCGAAAAACTCGTTGGTATAATAGTAGTCCGCGGTGTAAAGTTTATTTAATTGGTAAATATGATTATCAAATGACAAAAGAACCTTGAAGTTTAACATCAGCATTATTTGCCGAAGTAGATATCGAAACTGTATAATCTCCGGGTGTAATCATCCATTGTTGCCGTGCTTTAACAGGAAAACCGAGATATACTTGTGCTACTTCTGAACCATTCTTATGATGACTTTTTTCTCTCTATGGTGTATGTGTACTTATATACAGCTACGGGTTTTCAGATAAGAAACAATTTAATCTATCAGTAGAGTTTTTATTTATTTTTATTTGAAATAGTCGTTGATTTGACAATGAGAAAAAAACACGATTACTCTATGAGAGCAACCTTAGCGTATTTGTCTTGGACTTCGTCTTCAACCGCTTTAATATATGCGTCTCGATTTTTTCCATCAATTTTAGTTGCGCTTTCGTATAATTTAATAGACCACTCGAAATATTGCTCAGCATCTGATAGATTGCATGCATCATCTTGTCCTTTTGCTACATAATATGCTGCAACACCACATAAGACAGTTACGAAAACACTTTTCTCATCATCATAAATTTCAAGATGTTGTCTATATGGTTTCGCCCATTTTTCATGTTTTGCTCGGTTTGCACAAAACACATAAATTTTACCGGTTAATCGCTCATGCATGTCAGGAACAATGAATGGACCTTTTCGACCTGAAGTAATTAAGAATGGTTGTTGGTTATTCTCAAAACATTGGTTTATGAATTCAAGACAGGCATCTTCATCAGTAAACATGTGTAACGGATCTATAACCAAACGATCACGAATCGCTTGTTCAACGCATAGAATTGCTTGATCAATTGCTTCATTTGATGCTGATCGAGGCATCGACGCTACATCGGCACGTGTTTCAAGAAGCTTTTTCTCGAATTTATTATTTTCTGGAATAGCCATATTTTCATCTAACCATATGATAACATGATCAGGTTTTGGTGTAGAACTGCTTGCTGCCGCCATGAATAAATCAACAATTACTGAACGTCAATGTAAGAATATGTTTTTTTCCTTTGCTATATGACACGCGTTATGACTCTTGCTTTTATTCTTTTCTTTCTGCCATGACGCACAGTTTCGCAAATGTCAAACACTATATGTTGGAAAAAACCAACAAGCATTTCTTTCGATTCTGTTTGTAATTCTTATTTGACACGTAGAATGAGACAAAAAAACCCAAAACATAATCGCTGTAATAATGTCAGCAATGTAAAGTTTGTTTGATTGGTAAGTATGATGATTAAATAACAAAAGAACTTCGAAGGTTAATATCTGTATTGTTTGCAGAGGTAATCATCATTACAATGTAATTGTCAGATGCAACTAACCATGATTCATTGACAACGTTCGAATATGAAATATCTTTTTCTACGTAAGTGCAAGTGTCAGTTATTTGAATTCGAATTTGGCCTACATCTGAATAAACCCTTTCAAAACCTTGTAAGGCTTTTGTTGGTTGTTGTGGTTCAGGAAACGATGGATCATTTCTATAATGATATTTCATATTCTTGAATGTGTATGTATATTTATATAAAAGAAGGAGTGTAGAAATAACGAACAACAGGATTCTAAAACTTTGTTTTATCTATATGAATAATATAAAATTTTCTTGATTTCCAACGTATTGAAAAATTCAGTGGCGAATATGAATAAAAAAAACTGTTTATGGTTCTTTAGCAGATTATCCTATTCAATCATTTGGTCGCTGTGATTGTAGATCTTCTAATTCTTCGTTCACGGCAGCAATATAAGCAGTTCTATCGATTTTGTCAATCAGAGTGGCACTTTTGAATAATTG
>ERZ778026.839-NODE-839-length-43497-cov-89.681391_pt1 | contig 43497 bp, 38 predicted proteins | sample MGYA00375756_ERZ778026 | MGnify/ENA primary metagenome ERZ778026 (study PRJEB29350, sample SAMN05389820) | bioreactor metagenome | isolation source: Ammonium sulfate bioreactor | place: South Africa: University of Cape Town | collected 2014-02-18 ... | reverse complement strand
ACAACAGAAACTACGACAACAGAAACAACCACTACAACTGAAACGACATCAACAAAGACTGTTCAATTATTGCGTGAGCAGGTGTATGAGTGAAGTTGTGTTGAAGTAGTTTTGAATTGTTATCAAGATTGAGTTGATAAAGGAAAGATTGTGTTTTGAAGATAATACTGGTTTCGGGATAATTAATGGAGATTTATCTATAATGCTTTGATGCAAAACGGATGGAAAAAAATAATTTGATTATGTACTGTCAGCCGAGTAAAAATCTTTTTTTTAGGTAATGAATGAGTCAGATGGACTTGTGAAGGACGACATCTAAGGAGAATCCCGCGGATAGCTGCTTAAAACATTTGAGTTGGAGTATAATATTGTTGGGACATAAGAATGAAAGATGATGAGCATTGATGTATTTTGGATAATATTGTATGTCAGATGTTACGCTAAGCGAGATATCTTGATAAAAATTCAAGAGAGAACAGTTTAGTGAAACTTTTTTGTCGAAAATACATACTTACAGTTATAGTTGGCCGCTTTGGAAAGTATCTCATTGAAGTGGAAATATGATTTTTCTTTGGGGAAATTATGAGTTCAGCGAAGTACACTGATAGATTTCATGTTAGTACGATGAATAAGCAGTAAACGTATTTGTTACGCAATGTTTACTCTGATAAAGAAGAGAATACGCGGAAAGTGAGAATAGAAAAATACAACACATAAAGAAATAAACCGAAGAGAGGCAATAATATCTGACTGAATAGAGCATATCGAATTAAAAAATGGAATCCGCTCGAATCGTACTGTAATTAATGAAACATTTTCAAAACATAAAGTGTAGGATTTTATATACATCAAATCACACAGCGAATCTTGTTTATTATTGCAGATCTTAATTTAGATCGATTAATATGTCGTTTTCAACTGTTTTTCGGTAAGAAAATCGAACCGAACCGACTTTACAATTGCTTTAATAACGACAACAAACTATTACCCAATGAATTAGTTTCATGAGGTTTGCCATTTGATCTCATTTTGATGGTTGATAAGATTTTGAAATGCATATTTTACTGAAAAAGGCAAAAGACTAAATAATGTCTTAAAATAGAAACTTTATAGATGATTAATCGAATGAAATAATATTCCAGTGATTTTGAACGTTGAATGAATCGAATTTCACTCGTCATCAGGTACTATACTCACGCATAAACATAACTCATACAACAGTATTTCAAAAATATACAAATAATTGTATGAATTTTTCCATTGTCATTTCTGATAGTCTGACTTCTTTTTCGTCACCTCAAATATTGTTCTTTTTTTTATTGAACTTTAATTTTCTCACAATATTCTTATCCGTCATTTTAAGAAAACTGAATAGGACGATTGTAGCGTTCCATGCATGTTAGGACATGAAGTATAGTTTAAATGTCACTTAGAAATTTTAACAAAGAATCCGAATTCATCCCAACATGCGGTCATCAAACTGGTCCAACGCTCATATCAATCAAGAAAAATCATCATATTACTATCAAACATCTATGAATCTTTACTTATTTGTCTTCATATACAATTGTTTCTCACATCTGTAGTGAATCTTCTGATTATAATTCTACCAAATTTCCATTTCTCAGTTTAACTCGGCTTCTTCACCTATGACTTACACCCACCAGAACAGTTCTGAATGTTGACATAAATTATCAAAACATTTCCTGTCATATCTGTCAACGTATATACAAATCGGATTTAAAACTACATCCAACACTATCTCTTCTTGATGTCATTTTCATTCCACTATCGTTGAAAAGCAAGTTACGATTTCTGACATAATATAATTCATGCTTTCCTACCACTCTATTTATATCGTATAAATCATTGGAATATTATTTGCGTAATATTTGAACATATCCCAACAGAAACTACTACTACTATCGAAACAACTACCACAACTGAAACTTCAGCAACAACTGAACCGACAATAACAACTACTGAAACAACTACCACAACAACAACGGAAGCAACCACAACAGAAGCCACTACCACTGCTGAAACCTCAACAACAACTGCAGAAACGACTACAACAACAGATATAACAACCACAACAGAAACCACTACTCCAACTGAGACTACAACAACAACTACAGAAACCACAATAGAAACAACTACCACTACTGAAACAATCACAACAGAAACCACTACTCCAACTGAGACTACAACAACCACAACTGAAACCACAATAGAAACAACTACCACTACTGAAACAATCACAACAGAAACCACTACTACAACCGAAAGTACAACAACCATTACGGAAGTCACCACAACGGAAACAACCACAATAGACACAACTACTACAACCGAAAGTACAATAATCACTGCTGAAACAACCACAACAGAAGCCACTATCATTACTGAAACTACAACAACCACAATAGAAACAACTACTCCAACTGAAACTTCAACAACAACCGCAGAAACGACTACTACAACAGAAACCACTACTACAACAGAAACTACAACAACCACAATAGAAACCACTACTACAACAGAAACTACAACAACCACAATAGAAACAACTACTCCAATTGAAACTTCAACAACAACTGCAGAAACGACTACTACAACAGAAACCACTATTACAACAGAAAGTATAACAACCACAATAGACACAACTACCACAACAACAACGGAAATCACCACAATAGAAACAACTACCACTACCGAAACTTCAACAACAACAGAAACAACAACCACAACAGACACCACTACTACAACCGAAAGTACAACAACAACAACGGAAACCATCACAACAGAAACAACTACCACTACAGACACCACTATTACAACTGAAACCACAACAGAAACCACTACTACAACCGAAAGTACAACAACCACAATAGACACAACTACTACAACTGAAACTACAACAACTACAACTACAACGGAAGCGACCACAACAGAAACCACTACCACTACCGAAAGTACGACAACCACAACGGAAACCACCACAACAGAAGCTACTACCATTACTGAAACTGCAACAATCATGACAGAAACCACTACTCCAACTGAAACTTCAACAACAACAGAGACTACAACTACCATAGCTGAAACAACCACCACTACGGAAATCACCACAACGGAAACTACAACAACTACAACGGAAGCAACCACAGCAGAAACCATTACCACAACGGAAGGAACCACAACAGAAACCACTACTCCAACTGAAACTTCAACAACAACAGAGACTGCAACTACCACAGCTGAAACAGCCACCACTATGGAAATCACCACAACAGAAACCAGTACCACTACCGAAACTACGACAACCACAAGAACAGAAACCACTACTCCAACTGAAACTTCAACAACAACTGCAGAAACCACTACTACAACAGAGACTACAACAACCACAATAGACACAACTACTATAACTGAAACTACAACAACAGATATCACTACTACAATGGAAACGACAACTATAATAACGGAAATCACCACAATAGACACCAGTACTGCAGCTGAAACTACAGAAGAAACGACAACTACCACTACTAGTACGACAACATCGGGTAAGTTGAGACTATTAATGTTGAGAGCGAGAGAATGATCGATTGATGTTTTAGCATTACCATCGATGCTTGAGATAATGCCGGGTACTGTTTACGCAGTGTATAACACATTTGCTGGTGGAAGTAATACACTGGCATCAGCATCAACTACTATTGGTGTAGGGATTTATCGTAGTGTAGACCCACCAACGAATTTGTTTGATGGCTCATTGACGTCAAGATTTTCAAGTTCTGGTAATTCGGCGAGTGGTAGTAATAGTTATGCTGGTCTCGATACGGGATTCTATGTTACACTCGCTCAATGTAATCCTGTCCTAATTGGATTTCGATTTGCATATTCTTATCAAAATCCAGAACGTGATCCATTAACAGTCACTATCGAAGGAACAGATTGTTCAGATGTTGAATTATGTACTAGTTGGATGTTATTATATAATGGTTCGACTGGTCTTGATACTGGAAGCGAAGTTGCTAACTATGGCGATTATCAAGCTATTACAAATAGTGATATATATAAGAGTTATCGATTTTTAGTAACATCAAAACGAAATCGTAGCAATTATGTGACATATAATGAAGTGCAATTATTCGGTTATTCAAATCAAACATCAACAAATAGTAATACATCTTCAGGTTTGTTATTGTTTTTTTTGTGAAACGTTAATAAGTAAATGATGATTGACTTGTTAGATTCGATGACTCAATTTATAGTTCTGTCAGGATCAATTGAAGGAATATGGAATACATGGGCTGGTGGTAATAGTACGCTTGCTACAGCCGGAACTGGAGGTGATGGTACATATTCTTATAATAATAATAATGGCCCTGAGAAATTATTCGACAATAAAACAACGACAAGATATTATTCTCGTGGTAATACAACATCGAATACGTATGCAGGTCTTAACACTGGTTTCCATGTTTCAATTGCACAATGTCAACCAACACTTGTGCAATTTCGATTTGCAACTATTTCACAGGATACCACTAACAATAATTATGATCCAACAATGGTAACAATCGAAGGAACAAACTGTGCTGATTTAATGGATTGTACATCATGGACACTTCTTTACAATGGTACAACCGGATTAGATTCAATTACAACTCGTGCCACCTACGGAGACTTTCAAAATATAACCTCTCCTCAAACATTTACTGGTTATCGTTTTCTGATAACTGCGAAAAAGGGTAACAGTATGTATGTTGCCTACAGTGAAGTGGAGCTTTTTGGATATTAACTTTTTCACATGCTTTATAATAATAAAAAGGCGGCCTCTTTCTTTCTTTTTTATTGCTATAATTTTATATCATCAAAACGTGTATACATACTCTTTGTGAGTATAAGATATTTTTCTTTCCTTTGCCGTACGCGCGCACGTGCAAATATTGTCCTTGGTCAGTAAATCATTTAATGATGAAAGTACGTCGAAATAATCGTCGAAAAAAATCACGATCGTCATCATCATCATCCGATGATGTTCAAACAGCTCTTTATCGAAAGAAAGCATTTGTTACATGTCGAAGTCCATCGGATTCATTTTTTGTTTGTCAACTTCTACAAAATATCTACGAGGATACAGCACAAATTCGTATTCGTTGGTGTTCATTTACGGATCCAAATACTGACGAACAGAAAATCAATGAAAATACACGTTTTAAATTGGATTATGATGATGTACTTGATATTGAAACTATACTCATGCAATTGAAATATGTTATTCATTACGATGATAAAACGTTAACATTGAGAAAAAAAGATATTATTGAAACGTATAATCTATTAGAAAAATCAATTCATTCAACATTGAAAAAGCGTAAACATAAAAATAATCCTTCGTCGATAACAAAACGAAAACGTACGAAAGAAGAAGTCGATCCGTTTTTCGAAGATAACATTTCAGTTCCATTCATATCATCAAGTGTACAAAGTAAATTAGCTATTCGTGCAGTTATTTTAAACGATGCACAATTATTACAAAATCTGATCGATGATGTTGATCGTGTTTGTTCAGTAAAAAAATTTCATATTTCAAAAACTAGTTTTGTCATTTGTATTTCAAGGTTCATATTCGTCGGGATCTACCGAAAAGTTTAACTGCAATGCATTATGCTATTAAAAACGAAAATATCGAATTACTTGAAATGTTATTAAAAGATTTCAAAGAACCAAAAACAAATCGATGTCCATTTCCACAAGTAGTCACCATACAAAAACAAGATGAATTGATGAAAGATACAAATAATGTTATTCTTTCATATCAAGATCAAGATCAGATTCTTGCGTATGCAATGGAAAATAATTGTTCACGAGAAATAATCAATTTACTTTGTAAAAATTTTGAATATAAAAATCTTACTGTCTGTGTTTGTATTCGAGCTGGCCATCGAAAATTAGCTGCTAGTCTTATTCATGATATGAATTCGAAGAATAGCTTCAGTAAATTACATTATGATGTCGGTTAAAATCGAATTTTCAAAACATAAATTCATTGTTTTCTTGTATTTAGGTTCTTTCATTTGAAAATGAAGATCTAATTATCAATCAAATAAGTGATGTTGTTGAAAAATCTCAACAATTAGTAACACCGATACATTGTGCAGCTATTAATCCAAATGTAAAATATCTCAAACAATTACTATCGATTATTTTCGAACCAAATATTACTGATAGATACAAACGACAACCGATTCATTATGCAGCAGCTTGTGAAGGAACACAACCGTTAGAATATCTTCTCTCACGTGTAGACATCAATGCGACGGACAAGAATGGAAATTCTCCGTTACATATTGCAGCGAAATATGGTCGAGTAAAAAATATCGAAATTCTACTACGCACAGCAGATCTAACATCGATCAATAAAATGAACAAATCTAAACATTATCCATTACATCTAGCCGTTTTGCATAATCATTTAGATTGTGTTAAAATTCTGTTAGAATACAATGCTCCTATTTCGACATCATTAATGTTAGCTTGTCAATGTGGTTATTTAGATCATGTTCGTATTTTCATCGAACATGGAGCTCATATCGAATCTCTTGATAGCTTTAAACGTACACCATTAATTTATGCATGTATGTATGGACATGCACATGTTGTTTCCTATCTTCTTTGTCGAGGAGTGAATGTTAACGTATTCGATTCATCGAATCATACGGCTCTACAGTATGCCATTGCCTATGGTTGGTATTTTTGTGTTCGATTACTACTCGAAGCTGGTGCTAATGCGTTGCCAACGACAACATGTCTTATGATAGCATTCATAAAAGGACATTATGGTATTTCTGATTATCTATTGATTGAACAACATATTGATATTAATTCGAAAACGAAAACTGACGATGGTCTAACATTGGTAATGCTTACAGTACAATTAGAAATATCGAATTTGTCTGTTAAACAATTAGAATATATCGTTAAGAAACATCATGCTGATTGCACATGTACGGATATTCATGGACAAAATGCATTTCATCATTTAGCTTTAAATCAATGTACGAATATGTCCAAAGAAAATCTCTTTCGATTAGCAAAAATTCTCTTAGAACATAATTGTCAACCATTTCAAATGAATAATAAAGCTCAAACACCATTCATTCTTGCCATTCAATCGAAAAATGCGTTACTTATCGAATTTTTTCTCAAACAAAAAACTCTACATCATCATCAACTAACGATTGATATTGATTACCAAGGAAGAACTTTTTTACATTATTTTGCATTGAATTGTGATGATGAATTATTAGTTGAATTACTATTTCGTTTATTGAAAAACGAAGAATTAAAAACAATCGTCAATCTATTTGATAATCATGGTCGAACACCATTTCATTATTGTCTCATGAAATTCGATGAATTCTTTCATTCAAATCATACGAAAGAACAATATCAATCGATTGTTAAAATGATTCGATTTTGTTTAGAAATTTTAGAATGTAATCCAGATATTGAAATGCAATCGAATCATTCTCAAGCAAATATCTTCTATCTTCTACATAGTTTAACACATTTTAATCAAATCGTTGATGAACATCCATTAGAATATTTCTTGAAGAAAACACAACAAATCAATATTCGTCATTTACAAAATCAGCAAACACCTCTTCTCAATGCTATTCTTTCGAAAGATACACATGTCATTGAACTTCTTCTTCAACATTCACTCTGCGATATCAATCTATCCACTATACACAATGAAACACCATTGATTCTTGCTTGTAAATCTCAGTTTCTATCATTAATCAAATCTTTACTCTCGAATTCTTCGTGTGATCTACTCGCCTACGATGATCAACACAATCAAGCATTACATTATTATGTTGCCAATAGTCATCGTACCGAAGAATACATTGAAATCTTTCATCTATTTATAAATCGTTTAAAATCTCTCGATTTGAATTCATTAGATAATCGTGGTCTATACAATTGTACGCCATTACATATCGCTATTTATCATAATCCTAAAACAATCGATACAAATAATGAAATCGAACAATTATTTATCAATTCGAAATGTGATCTATTCGCTCGAGATGAACATGATAATCTACCATTACATTATGTTTTTCTCAATCAAAATACAACCAATGATCCTATTGAACTCTGTTCATTGATTGTTCAAGCAATGGATTCGAAATCAATTGATGTCAAAAATCAAATGGGTTTGACACCTTTACATTTAGCCATCAATCAAGGTTGGACAATATGTGTATTATTTCTATTAGAACGCCAAGCAAGTCTTTCAATTGAAGATAATCGATTGAATACATCTATTGGTATGTGTATTGCATCGAATCATTTACATCTGTTAATTACATTTCTTCATCGATCGATTGATATTGATTTGAGTCGAATTTATACGCCGATTGAAGAAACTAGTGAACCTATTCGAAATCCATGGACATGGAAATATATGGTTGATAATCGACCGAAAAGTAAACCGATCAAACAATTCTCATTAATACATTTGATTGTACAGCGAAATTGGCAAGGTGTTTTGGCATTAGTTCTTAATAAATTCGAACAATTTCATTTGAATTATTTACAGGTATTCGAAGCAGCTATTTTAAATAAACAATTCGATTTGATTCGTCGTCTTCTATCATCGATCGATGATCGACGAAACATATTCAATAGAATCAATTCAAACGGTGAAAATATCTATTTTATTCTTGCAAAAAATCCATTCTTTCACGAGAAACTCTTTCGAATTCTTCACGAGAATGATATTCAATGGAATATTTCGAATAATGCTGGTTCCTATCCAATCCATTACGCATGTGCTATTCATAATAAAGCTTTTCTTACGTTTCTCAAAACAATGTATTCAACACAAATTGATTTCAATCAAACCGATGCATTCGATAATACAGCCTACGGTCTATTATTTTGGTCAATCGGAACAACGGAAACATTTGATAAAGATTTTCTTCGCATGATTATTTCATCGGGTAAATCACTCGATTGTCTATGTAATTATGAAAATGAAATGGCACGAGATCCATTTTCATTTCAACGAATTCATTCATTTACTGAATATATTTGTCCATATCCACCGCCTTCAACAAATCAATTTCGAACATCACCATTAATTAACGCTATCGTTCATCATAATTTTGAATTGGTTAAATTCTTACTTGAACTCGGTGCAAATGTCAATTTTCCTGATCAAGATCAACAAACACCACTGATGTATGCTATCCGACAGAATAATATTGATTTAGTTAAATTACTTCTTGATCCGAATTCTAATAAATCATCAATTGATCTCAATCAAACCGATCGATTAGGTCGAACATGTATTCATTATTTAGTCGAACCATTTCCTCAGGCAACTTATGCAGAAAATATCGAACTACTCGAATTACTTCATCAAGCCGGTGCATCACTTATTGAACAAGATCAAAATGATCTCACACCATTAAACTATGCTCTTAACAATGGTTTCGAAAATCTATCCGAAAAACTACTCGAACTAACGAATAAACTCGAAACAAATACCGTATTATTAACAACCAAACCGGTCCATGTCACCGATCCAAATCAACATCTTCTCAATCATCCACTTGATTTTTATTCCAAAGCTCAACAATACATCGATCAATATCTCTCAACGCAATCGATTTCAATGCCAGCTGTTGATCGCCTATCGAATATGACACAAATTGGTGAAATTCTCATGGATGATGATAAAAATCAACCGTACGATGTTCGTTTAACGATCACTGATATTGATTCTAATCTCATTTGTGTCTATAATTTCTATCGTATGCAAATCATTAAACATAAGATTAAAACCAATTTCTATCTTTTATTTACACGTTGGGGACGAATTGGAGATGATCATGATCAATATCAAATAACGTCATATTCATCATTGGATGAATGCAGATTAGAATTCTGTAAGATCTTTCGAGAAAAAACTGGCAATCTTTGGGAACGAACGAATCAATTTGAAAGTAAACCAAAAAAATACGCATTAATTCCATTTGATAAACAAAAATTATGTCGATCAAAAGATGTATCGATTGATTTTTTACAATTACAAAATGAAAGTCAACAACCTACATCGAAATTATTCTCATCAGAATATAAAACTCTCTTCAAAACTTTACTTAATCCAGAAGCAATCAAATACAATCTAAGAAAAATTCAATTAGATATCGACCGTATGCCTGTTTCTCATATAAAATCAACAATTCTTCAGCAAGCACGTGACATATTAAAACAAATTAAACAACATATCGAACAACGGAATCAACTTAAATTAACTCTTCAACAAACAACTATTGATGATACATTGAAAAAACATCTCGATTGTATTTGTCATTTAACAAATGAATTCTATAGTCTCGTACCAATTCAAGGTTATGATGATGAGAAATTGGCGATTATTGATAATGCATATGCAATTCAATCATGTGAACAAATACTTACTGATCTATGCGAATTAGAATTATTCTATAAGATGCTTCTTGCTGCACAAGTCAATCTTGATCAAGAATCATCATTGGATTATCTCTATCGATCGATAAATTGCCATTTTGAAGCCATGCATCCGAACGATTTCGATTCTCAATTGATCTTACGATATATTTGGACAAGTTCGCCCAATATTCATGTTGAACAAATATTTAAACTCGAACAAACTAATGATAAAAATGCACGATTAGGCAAACGAACTTTGCATAATCATGTTCTTCTTTGGTATGAAACAAATATTTGTCATTTAGTTAATATACTTAGTCGAGGCCTCTTACTTAATCCATTCAATGAAACAACAACTGGACAATTATATACAAAAGTATTATATACGACTATAATACGTAAATAATGATTTTATGTATACTTTTTTTAGGGAATTTATACGACGGATGTGTTTGCTAAAAGTTTTCAACAAGATGGTATCGAACGTTGTTTTATGCTTCTTTGCGAAGTAACATTAGGCGATGTGCAAGAAGTCGATAGTATCGATAGTATGACATCATTCGATTCGAATAAATATCAAAGTCGAAAAATTCATGGACAGAAAATACCTGATCCACAACATACAATTATTCGAGATAGTGGTTTGTTGAAATATTCTAAGATAAATCTCACAAAAAAGGTCGTTATATTTTTTTAGGTGTTCAAATACCACTGGGTCAATTAATTGAAAATGAAAACCGATATTCAACAGAATATAATACATTTATTATTTATGATGAATCACAAATAGCCTTACGGTATCTTGTTCAATTTCGATGTTAATTTTAAAAAAATAAAATAAAACAATTATATTACACGTCATCTATGACAATGTAAATAAGATATTTACTGATTTTCTCATCATAATCAACGTTTTTAATTCGAAATTTTTGTGAAGCTCGAAGTAGAACTTCATCTTCTTGTGGATATGCTGAAAATGGTGCTATATGAAGACCATAATAACTACTACGAATATCGATTATAAATAGAACATTGCCGGAATATTGTTCGGCTAGTGCTCTACTACGAGATGTGGATGTAAAATTGAGCCAACATTTTAATCCTTGATTAATACTTGTTTGATAGCTAACAATTTGTTCAATGGTTAATTGTGCTGTTCGATAGACTAAACCACGATAACGATGAGTTTGAACGAGATCACTGGAGCTATCGACAGTCGATAGTAGAAAACAGAATGCACCTAATGTATCAACTTTGGAACGATCATCATTTCGCAATGATTGATTTAAAAGTTGATAGAAAAATGAATCTAATGTATAGATAAATATGCATTTTTTAGCAATTTCAAGCCATGATTTATTTTTAACATCTCGTAATTGACTTGCTATCCAATGTGCATCAGTTATTTTACCCAACTTTAATCCTTCATGAATTACACCTTGAGCAGCATCTTCTAATTGATCAGCATAAGAATTCATTTTATTTGAATTTTTTTCCCACCAATGATAAGCAAATGCACTTATATCTGATTTCGAATAATTTGTAAAAGATTTATTGATTAAATTTTGTGAAGATGCAAAACGATCTTCACGTGAACCGTCTAATTTTTGATCAACAATACAACGTTGAATATGTCGAGTTTTTTTAAGATTTTCTTTATTGATCTGTATGAATTTACGTAAATCAATACGATAATAATCGAGATCAACCAAAGCTGCTTCATTTCTAAAAGCTTCTTCTAGTATTTCTATTTCAATATCAGTATATCTTCTCCAAGAATGTCCATTTTTCGATTCCCATAGCCAAACAATTCTCGTTTTATTCATTGTTTTTTTTTTATTAAAATTAAAATATCTACCTGTGTTTTTTATAAAACGTAAATTTTTATCTCAAAGGAAAAAGCCTAGTAATGACGAAAAAAAAAGAAAATTCTTTCAAACATGACAGCTGTGGATATTCTCAAGCAAACGCGATATAAGATATCGGCTTCTCCACTTTTCATTTCACTAAAAATGATTGGTATGGTTTTTTGTTTCCTATTAATTCTCCCTTTTATTTCCTATGCTAATGCTGCTTATATGGCAACATTTTTCACGAGTGATATGAAAAATCTACTGAAACAAACATTTTTTCAAGATCACGAACAATCGTCGACATTTTTCAATAATAAACGGGCTGTTTATTGTGATCATAGTACAATCGAATTCAATCCCAGTGCAAACAGTTTAAACAATTATCAATTACACTATGGACATATACAAAATCTAACAGTTCTAGCTTATGCTGAAGATGAACATGCACAAGCCATCCTAGTTCATAGTATTAGAAATCCTTCGATTAATCAATATCCTCATGTAACAATTAGTGTTAGTAATAAATCACCATATACAGCAGTTTATTCCAATGATCTATGGAAAAGATTAGTTGATAATGGAATAATCGAAGTGAACTTGGATGAACATGACAAACCACAATTAGTCTTATTGAAAAATCAATTGAATGAATGGCAAGGAAAATTAAGTAGTGTTGGAAAGTATGAAGAAACGCAAGCTTATGTCAAAATAATGGATCAATCGATTCAGCTACATGGAATAGTTTGTTTGAGTAGTTTGTGGACGAATGAAAAATGTCAAAAATAAAATTTTTCTTATATGATTCTCGAATGACTCATGTTATTGCAAAACTATGACTCACATACAAAAGCAAATATAAAGTCGATATTTTGAGAGAGATAAACTTTTTACTATGCTTCGACGAGTTAATTTTTGGAAAGAAGAAAATGATGCACCACTTCTACGTAATAATCGATCATTTTTACCTTGTACAAGTATTGTCGATAGAATAAAAGATGAGGATGAAGCTGATTTGAATGTTGATTTTGATCATGAACGAATTATACGTCACGATGCCGAACGAACATTTCTTGGTGAAGCTCAAAGAATAACATTAATGAACGTTTTATCATCTCTTTCTCGTGAATTCAATTCTTATCATCAAGCCATGTCCTACGTAGCTGGTTTTCTTCTACTTACTCATTCACCATTGAAAGTCATCGAAATCATGCGTCAACTTCATCGAACTGTTCTCATTGGCTATTGGACTGAAGAACCTGTTGCATTTGCTACTGATGCATACGTTTTCGATTATCTTCTTGCCGATTTCGAACCAGAAATTCAAAAACATCTATCGAAAAATTATATTCTACCTGAAACTTATGTACAAAAATGGTTTACAACATTATGTGTTGGTGTTCTACCATTCAAAGCACTTTTTCTCTTTTTCGATACTTTTCTCGACCAATCACAATCATCGAATATCTTCTTATTTCAATTTGCTTTAAGTTTTATGAAACATATTCGTGACGAATTACTTCAAGCAAAAAATGCTGCAGCTATTTATCAATACTTGCGATTGGATACATCATCAGTAGCGCAAATCGATAAGAAAATAGATGATTTAACAATTTCAATTATTGAAGGTGCAAAAGAATTTGACTTGACTGGATACGATTTTGATAAACTACGCAAGAAAGCATACGATGAAAAATTACACGTACGATTAGAAGCTGCTAAACGAGTACATCAAGAAAACAAGATTCACAATGAAAGTTTAATTAGTACATCTTCATCATCATCATCATCAGATGACGACGACGACGATGAAGCGAAGATGAAAACACTGGTTTCCGATATGGAACAATTACATATTAAATAAATCATAGAATATCAATGTATTCGTCCCATTGCAAGTTCAGTTGGCATAATTCTAGATTTGCCATTTTCTTTCTGTGTTATTGTTATTGTTTGAACTTGTACTCGAGCTCTGCCACCAAAATATCGCCTTATTCGGTCAATCCATGATCTAAATTCGTGACGCACACCAGGAAATGAACTAATAATTACGTAGGGTAACAGTTGACTTGTGAACGAACATGCATAAATAAAGTAATTTGCTTGCATGTCAAGACCAAATGTTGGTAACCACACAGCTTGAATAACACCAAAAATAACTGCTGGAGTCGGTAAGATTAAATAGAGAAGTGAAGTAAACGATAATTGAATAATAATTCGTCGTTTCTGATTGAATTGAACGATTCGTTGATGTCGACGTTTTTGCAACATAAAACGATGAAATAGAAGAACGTTGGCAAAAAATAGAATCACAATTGCTATACCAGAAATAAATATCCAATCAAATGCACCCCAAAAAGGAATATATGCATAACATGGACCTCCACAAAACATGTACGTGTAAATCCACATATTTGTACATTCAGTAAAAACAATGATTGTACCAAAATAAAACATAGGTCCAACTAATAGAGAAACAAACATGGGTATATAATGAAAAACAATCAAACACCATTTCTTTTTCATTATTTGACCATGAAAAACAAATAAATGTCTTTCAATAGCACACCAAGTGATCAAATGTAAACATGCAATAAGCAGTGAAAAATCAATATAACTCCAGTACATACAAAAGCCATCGGACTCTTTGAAAACAGTGCCCCAATAAAGAAAATAAAGTGAAAGTGGAGTTTCAGCAGTTTTCTGAATGAAACTGGTAAGTAACATCAATGCAATCACATGATTTTGTGGTGCATTGACAATTTCTTTTTTCCAATTTCGAATAATATAAGCAAATACAAATAGATCGCATAGTAATGATGGAACAGTACTTATTTGCAAGATAATATATTTCACCAAACGAATCTTAGCTTCCTGATCATCCATCGTCAGTTGATGTTTTAAATGAACTACAGGTTTAGAATTGTGTCAAGTACATGCTGAGTTTCTTAAAATGGAACAATCTAGTTAGTTAGAATACTGTCTTTGACAACTACGCGAAATAAAACATTAGAAGTTCAAGTTAACATTTAATTCCTTGTATTTATTACAATCACAACATCAAAAAATTTATAATTGTCCGACAACAGCTTCCGTTAATGCGCCACGTTTTGTCAACGTGTTTGATGCATAACTTCCCCTAAGCATTCGTGTTGTTGTTTGAGGCTGTACTCGAGCTCTTCTACCAAAACATTGTTTTATTTTGTGGATGTATTCCTTCAATTCGTGTCGAACGCCAGGAATTGAACTTATAATTACGAAGGGTAGGAACAGATTTGCATACGAACACATGTAGAAAAAATAATTCACTTGTACGTCAAGACCAAATGTTGGTAACCACAAAGCTTGAATAACGCCGAGAATCAATGAAGGACTCATTAAAAGAATATAAAGAAGTGCAGTAAAAGTTAATTGAATAATAATTCGTCGTTTATGATTGAATTGAACGATTCGTTGCTGTCGACGTTTCTGTAATATGAAACGATAAAACAGAAGAATATTGGCAAAGAATAAAACAGTAACTGCCGTAGCTAAATTGAATATCCAATCGAATGCACCCCAAAATACAGTGTAGGAATAACATGCACCTCCGCAAAACATGTACGTATAAATCCATGTACTCGTACATTCGGGAAAAATTACGATCATACAAAAATAAAATGTCGGCGCAACTAATAAGGCAACGAACATGGGCATGTAATGAAATACAATTAAACACCATTTCTTTTTCATCATTTGACCGTGAAAAACAAATAGATGTCTTTCAATGGCACACCAAGTGAGCAAATGTAAACATGACATAAGCAACGAATAATCAATCCATGTCCAGTACATACAAAAGCCATCGGACTCTTTGAAAACAGTGCCCCAATAAAGAAAATAAAGTGAAAACGGAGTTTCAGCAATTTTCTGAATGAAACTCATAAGTAACATCAATGCAATCACATGATTTTGTGGTGCATTGACAATCTCTTTCTTCCAATTTCGAATAATATATGCAAATACAAATAGATCACATAATATTGATGGAATAATAGTGATTTGTAAAAGAATATATTTTACGAAATTAATAGTTGTAACGTCGTCATCCATGGTTAGCTAAATCACTGAATATCTTGTTATGCATGCAAACTTAGTTTTCCTTTAATACTTAAATGAATAGAGACATGTTAAGAAAATTTATGAGATAAAGGCTTTTCAAGTTCAATTATGTGTATAATTAAATTTCTAATGGAAAGATTAAATGTTAAAAATATAATACTTGTTACCCGATGTGCGTTCAGTACTTTTATCGATGGTAACCTACTTTTTTTTTACTGACTAACTATATGATTTCTTCAAAAATATTATTTCCATGATAATCGTTCGCCATCCTTCCAAAACTGTGCATTTTCCAAATGTTCACTATTATAAACAACATGTAAAATCGAATCAGCACCTAATGCAGCTGGCCGTCCACCTTCGGCATTTTGATTTAAATCAGTAGCACAAAATCCTGGACATACAGCACTGATAAGAACATTTTTTGCTTTATATTTCTTATTCCAATCACGTGCTTCGATACGAGTTAACATATTTACGCCTAATTTTGATGCACTATAATAGAATACATTGGCATCGTTAAAAACTACGCCTTCAGTTGGATTGAAACCAATTGTTTTCAGATCTTTTCCTTCTTGAACGGCTTGAAATAATCTAAGAATTAAAACGAAGAAAAAAACACATACTAATTAACTTTGCGCCTATTTTCTTAAAACATAAGAAGATTTACGATAGGAATAATTGCTCTAATGTTGTTTCTGTTAGATTTGGATTTAAAAATTGCCCTTGCAATTCTTCCGAACAATGTTTCAAGCAAACTGCTCCAAGGTAACTACTAACATTAACAATACATCCATTATCTCTTATCAATGATGACAACGTATCATTGACTTGTTTTACTCCATAGAAATTTGTATTAAATGTTGCCGTTAATACTTCCATACTTAAGCCAATGTCGCCTATGGCAGCATTATTAATAATAACATCGATATAACCACCATGTTTCTCTTGAATTTCTTGTTTTGCATGTTCGATACTTTCTTTTGATGAAACATCAAGTAGAAGAATTTTGACATTCGATGGTGAGCCAAGTCGAATGATAGCATCGTCACCACGTTTTTGATTTCGACTACCGAGTAAAATTAAATCTGCTGATTGTTTTTCAGACAGTTTTTTTACAACTTCAAAACCGATGCCTTTATTTGCACCAGTAACTAAATACACTCGTTTCGAAAGCATGTTCTTTTTTTATCGTCGTTATCAAAATGTTTTATTTATGGTTCTTGCTTATAAGAAAGAGAAAAAAAAGAAAGAACGAAAAAAAAAACTACGAAAATGTACAGTTAATTAGTCGTTGCTTTGTGAACCACGACAAATTGGGCATTGAGTAGATGTCTAAAAAAAATTCAATCAAACTAAACAATTTCAATAGAAACTATTGAATACCTTGAGCCATGGATCGATGCAATCGGGATGGAAAATGTGTTTGCATCTTAAACGTTTTACTTTTTCGTCATTTTTATAGGCACTTAAACAAATAGCGCATTTTTCTTCTTCGGATTTTGATTTGCCTGTTTTTCGATAAGTCTTTATCGGTATACGTTCAATTTCACTTTCGGAAAGGCCAACAGCTGGTGGTTCATCATGAGCAAGTAGCTCAAGAAAATCCTATAAATTCAAGTTCAAATTCAATTACTTTATCAATCATGAAAAAACCTACTCCAAACTGAAGTCGTAATGCATTAGGAATGGCAATTCCATTTGAATCTGGACTTATCCATGCAAAAGTAATGAAATCAACTGGACTTCCAGACGAACGATTTACATTTCTACCGTTGTAGTCGTCATCATCATCATCATCGTCGTCAAATGGTAAACGTAAACCAGCTGCGCCAAAGAAGATATTTCTGAAAAAAGGAGAGAGAGAGAGTTTGAGAATAGGTTTGAAATTCGATCTGTACTGAAGAAATTGGGCAAGTAATGGGATTGGTTGTTGATGTTGTATTGGGATAGGATGATGAAGACGAGGACGTGATGAAGTCGATGTTTGACGTACCACTGGAACGTTTATAGATCGGTGTTGTCTGCAAGATTTTAGGACAAAAAGAAACGATAAGAATGTGAGTTAAATTTTAATTACGATTGAACAGGATAAGACGGCTGATCTCTTCGATTATATTGATCCGCATTTGTTTGATTTCTCGGATAATTATCGTGATTAGTACGATAAGGATTATGATTATAATTATGCGGTTGACTCGGATGATATTGTGGTGTTCGTGATTGAGTAGCAGGTGTCTCCAGGACATAACGTCGTTGTACGTGGTTATTTGTTTGAGTTGGATACTAATAAAACAGTTAAAATAATCTCAAATCCTATAAGTATAAATGCTAAAGTTATACATTTACTCGATTGACTGAATGTTGTCTCGTCGATGTAGGATACGCATTGTACGACGGATAGTGACTAGGATAATGAACTGGAGGTGGAGGTGGAGGTGGTTGTACTGGATAACTCTGTCGGGTAGGTTGAAAACGCGAATTTGAACCAAAATCTGGTGGTGTCGGAGGTAATTGTCGTCGAGATTGAACATTTATACGACGAGTTGGATTATATGGATCGTCATAGTATTGACGAGACATGGCAAAAAGACCAAAAAAAGAAAGAAACTGTCAAGACACGCTTCACTTATTTGATTTGAATTGTATGATGTGAAAGGTGAGTGCAATTGCGCGGTAGTAAATGTATACTTTTCCAATTCTGAATCATCAAATGTCAAATAACACGTAGCACCAATTGGATACATGCAGTAAAATGTTTATTATCGATTACTGACATCTATTATTTTCTTATTTTCTATGATGAAGTAATTAGAGAGAAGTTATATGATTCTTATTAAGTTTACTATTCCATTAATTGTTTAAGTCGAATATTTGAGTTTGAGGGTGAGGGGTGTTGAGAGAGTATGTTGCACTTTCGTTTGGTGCATATATGATAACATTATGATAAAAATTAAGAAATAAAAAGGCGGTGCGGTGCAGTATCTTTTCTCTCTAAAGTTATTCTTAGATAAAATAAAACGAAACGAAAAAAGATTGTATATGATGTTAAAATTGATTTTCATAGTGTTGTTGATTTCGAGTGCGTCGGTTCAGTCACTCACTGAAACGATTAGTGATTGTCAATTATTGATTGTTGGCGGTACAACGTCTGCTTTTGGTGCTATTCTATCGGCAACGAAATTTCTCGGTCGAAATGTTTGTTTATTAGAACCAACAGATTGGGCTGGTGGACAATTGACTGCTGAACTGCTAAGTGCACCTGATTTTGGTGGTCGTGTTTTGAGAGATGGTAATTTCACATTAGATGTTGGTTATATTGATCGACAACCAGAAAATCGAAATCCTCTTTTTTCGGAAATGCTCGATCAATTGGGTGATACAGGCCATTGCACAGTATCACCATGGTGTTCACTCACTGAAAAATTTCATGATGAAGTTGTTGCACCACGTCTTAAAAATGCACGTATCTTCTATAATACAGTTGTTAAACGTGTTCGTAAAGATTCAACAGGCCGTCGAATTACAGAAATCGATACGATTCAACGAACACCACGATCCGAACAGCCAAGCTGTCGATTCTTATCCGATGAACTACCAGATTGGTATTCACCAAATGATAGTTCATGGTTTACAAAAAGTCAATTAACATTTACAAATTTTTCATTTATTATGGAAGGTAGCTCATGGGGTGAAGTATTAGCATTGGCCAATGTCAGTTATTTACAAGGTCTTATGGAACAATATGATGGCGATATATCTGGCAAAGGTAATGCAACATGTGGACAAGCCATTACTTATACGTATCTCGAACAATTGATGGCAGAACCAACTGAAGAACCACCAAATCCATTGCCGAAACCAGTTGCTGGTGGCAATTATTCACTTGCTAATACAAGTTGGGAGAATATTTGGGTTTTTCGACGTGTCTATACACCTACAAATAGTTCGAAATCAATTGCTGTCGATGATATAACAATACAGAATTGGTCTCTTGGCGATGATTATGAAGGCATGTTTTTCTTTTTATCACCCGAGGAAACACAACGACAACGAGATACAGATCAATGGCAAGGCGGAGTCAATATTGAAACAATTAGAAATTCTGAAAGACATTCATACGGTTGCCATTATTGGTATCGAGATCAAGCACCAGCACAATGGGCTAATCGAACCGTCTTTGCTCGAGCATCATCTACAGGCACTTGTCATCATCTAGCCAAATTGCCATACATGAGAGAATCACGACGATCAATTGGTTATCAAAATTTCATTATGAATTTAACTATGATTACTGGTTCAGCGAGAAATCTTCATGGTTACATATTTGATGATCGTTTATGTATTGGCACTTATCCAGTTGATATTCATTATATGTATACATGTGAATATCTATCGTATCAAAATATGGATTATCCTGTTCTACCGTATTACATTCCTTTACGTGCCATGACTCATCGTGATATTGATAATTTAATACCGATTGGTAAAACAATGGCACAATCGTTTCTAGTCAATGCTGCCGTTCGTCTACATCCAGTTGAATTTTCTATTGGACAAGCTGCAGGTGTTGTTGGAGCATATGCTGTTCATCATACGGAAATCAAAAATGTTTCAGAAATGCTAGACGAACTACATTTAAGACGCATACAATCGATAGTCAAACAATTTACTCCAATGTCATGGACAATCAATGGTAAACGCTACCCAGACGATTAATTTTTTCTTGTTTTTCTATTAAAAAATAAATATTTGAATTTTTGTCTTGTCGATAATTCATTTTCACTCATTACAAGACAGAATGCAGTTCCTGAGTACCTATTTTCTTCTTCTTCTTCTTCTTCCTATTATCGATGCTTTTATTGTTGTTGAAATTCATCGATCTGCAATTTATGAAACAAATTCATCGTGTGCATATCTTCGTAATATTTCATCGATAATGAATGTTGATTCTTGCGCTTGGGAATGTTCTTATGATGAACGTTGTCAAACAGCAGTATATTTTCACAATGAAACTATTTGTTCATTATTTGCTGAATCTTGTACAGTCGGAAATATCGATTCATTAAGTAACATTCAAGCAAGTGTTATTTGTTATTCAAGAGATAAGAATACGGTTGCCAATTGTGCAACTACTATGTTACCAATTGTAAATCGTATGTAGAATAGCATTATTGATGAGTTACTTATTTGAAAATTTAGATACATTGTGCACACCATTTTGGCGAATGCCTTCTACCGATCGAGGCACTAACCTGACATATATAAATGCGAATCAATTCATTAAAGAAGATTTTAGTCGTAGTATGTGTGGATCATTTCGTGCTAATACCACAAATATGGATCAGTTGCTATTTTCAATTGGTTCAAATGAAACAACATGGCATAATTGTTCAGGTTGTAATACACATTTTGCTTTAGCTATTGTAGATGGCAGCAATGTAAATGTATACGGTGTGTGTAGCAAGTATGATAATACTGGTATCAATCTGGGTCAGAATATACTTCAAGATGGGCAATTTCATAATATATGTGCTACATATAATAATATCACTCATGAATTATGCATCCTTCTCGATTCATTTACACCGACATGCTTAAATCGAACAAATCCTCCTTATAATACCAGTTTAGGCGACGTGAGAATAGGATGGTGGCCGGACGGTAATCGTATGTTTGATGCATCAGGCGGTGGACTCATTCGATCTGTATCCTTATTCGATGTAGCAATCAATCAAACCTGTTTCCTCAGTCTATACTAGTTAGTGAATATCGATTAAAAGACAAGTAACTTCATCGACAAAACTGATACGAACAGTTGCGTACTTTCACACCAATAAAAAAATATATATATATAGAAACGTTAATTAAATTTGATATACGAATCGTATATGACATTTTTTATAAGTGATATTTTTAATTGATTTATTTTCAGATATGTTCCACTTAAAATCTTACATCTTAGTACTCGTAGTTTGTTTATTATCCAATCATTTAGTTATTGGAGATATAAATGAATCAATTGAAAATGCTGTTAAAAATCTATTTTCACTCTGGACACTTCCTTGTTCGGAATGGCTGAATGTGTTCACACGTGATGCTGTTTGGTATCATCCAAAATTTCCCGATAGTTTACCATACAATAAACTGTTAGATTTCTGTGAACTGAATCAAAAAACTAAACCAGCATTATTTCGACAAGATGGACAAATTCGATTGACAATAAGTGGAAATTCTACAACATCATTACCATTGTATCATGTCATGGTTCCTTACGTTTACGGACAAGTTGAAAATGGAAATAACAATTCTCTATTTATTAATAGTGGTTATGAATATATCGAATTAGTTAAAGATACGAATGATCAAATTCGTATTATGATGATTGTAGAATTTTTCAATCGAGCTTCATTGCCATTTGTATGGCCACCAAATAATTAATAAATTTTATTGTCCACAGGACAGTTGTCATCACTCTTTCATCATTACTACTCAAAGTTTATTTCGCAGTAATTTTGTTTTTCTTCGTTCTTGTCTTTCACGTCAAACGACACGTTAGAAAAGTATGCGTAATTCGCATTCGCACAGTTCGTCGTCAAGAACGCATAGTAATGACGAAAATGAAATAAACATATCGTGTCAATCACACTAGTTGATTTACTTTCGTTTCTTTTCCATTTTAATGACATTATTTACGTATACTTTTCGTTCGAGCGCGCACTTGCTCGATACTATCGCTTGCGTACGCATATATATATAGTCTCTTTCATTTCTACGTTTTTTATTTTTAGTCTAGAAACGATATGGTTTATTCAATTGAGCATGCACAATCACCGGCTAGTGATCCCGAGGAATCTCCAATGTATTTAAAAAACTATCAAGAAAAACTTCAAGGATATTTTCTTTCGATATTGAAAACACATCAATTAGCAATTGCAAAATTTAAGTATGCAATTGAGAATCTATCCGGTGATGAACTATTCGATTTAATTGATTATATTTATTTGCTGAAAGCTCTATCAAAGGATATCAAAGACAAAGAAGCGAAAATTCAAGAGGAACTATTTCGTACAATTTACGTTTCAGAACCTGGTGAATTCGATGGCATAAAGGATAGCATTCGGTGTTTAAAAAGAGATGTCAATCAACTGAAAAAAAAACTCGAAGAATTCAATAAAAATGGTGCTGCAAACGAACGATTTGATATAGATATGAGATCTGATGAACAAGATAATGATGACGATGAAATTATCGAATTTATGAATTCGAATACATCATCACGAATAAGTCAAAAAGTTCATCTCTCTAATAATATCGTTTCGTATATGAAAGGACCAGTTAAAATTGTGGTTCATGGTGCCATGCAAGTAGCTGAAGCATTGGCAAGAAATAAGAATGCTACTGATGAAATCCTACAAGCTATTAAAGATGGTGTTGAAAAACAAAAGCCAGCATTTGTTGAAATAACTTCGGACTGGACTTATGTAGGTGAAAATACGGACAAAGGTTTCAGTAGTAATTCATTATGGATGAAAAATCCTCAAAATGAAAAGATTTTAATTAAAATACAAGATCTACCAATATGTGCTGTTAACGAATGGTTAGCTTATGTCTTGGGAAGAAAAATTGGTTTACCTGTTAATAAAGTACAAATAGCAATCTATGAGAACAAACTCGTTACATTACATCAAGATGTCAATCAAGGTAATGAAAAAACAATTTCATTCGATGAATTACCACGACGAATCAAGAAAACACTAATGACAGATTCAATTATTGGTTCAATGGATTTATTTGATCGTTTAGTTATGAATGTCGATCGAAATCCACGAAATATTCTCGTCACGATTTCCGATACGATCGATATCGAAGATAAAGATGCCAAATTAAAAGTACATTTAATCGATCATAGTGCATGTTTCGGAATGGGCAAACTCAATGGTATCAGTGTAATGGCATCGAAATTACATACGAGTCATCTTTCAATAGTCAAATATGAGCCTATCGAAGAAGCAACAAAATTCGATCGATATCTCAATAAATTATCTTCGCACGATCGAGTTTTAATCGGTAAAACACTGACTCGTCTTGCATCGATTACTGATCAACAGATTGAAGGTTGGCTCGAACAAGTACAAAGTCTACTAACGTCAACTCAATACGATCGAATATACGAACTTCTTTATCGACAATGTGATATAGCACGACGATATATCATACAATGGCGAATAAGCTCAAGATCATCTAGTGTAACTTCAAAAGACAAAGTCTAGATCGAGAGAATACGCGTATATTAAAACGATAATTGTAAATTTGTTTTTATTTTTTTTAAATTTTCAAGTTGTTGAAGACCTCTTTTTCGAATTTCATTGTCATCGAGTTGTAGTTGTGTCAGTGTCTATTTTAATAGAAAAAAAACAAGATGATGATGACAGTTAAAATATATATACTGTATTATTTATCAATGCTCGACGGAGATACTGAACACCTTGATCTTTGATTTTATTGTAGCGAAGATCGAGCTGTTTAATTGTCTATATAATATAGTTTAAAGAGAAAATGAAATAAATTCTTTGAATCGTATTAAGTATACTTCGTTTTGGTCTAATAGTTCAGCTAGAAATTGTGTACCTTCAGGTCCAAGATTATTGTCAGCAAGGTTAAGTTTTGTAAGTGTCTGTATATACGTATGCATATATGTACAGTAAAAGAAAAAAGAAGAGAGAACTAATACGGTATTAGTTTGAAATGCTTGAACAAGATATTGTATGCCTTGAGCTCCAATTTGATTGCCTCGTAAATCGAGTTCTTCGAGTGTCTATACACAGAACAAAAGTGAATAACGACAACGAATAATTAATTGTTTAAGTTTACTGTATTATTTTGTAATGCTTGAGTTAGATAATTTGCACCATCAGGTTTTATTTGATTACCACTAAGATTTAATTGCAATAATGTCTACAAAATCAAAAACAAAATGAAAATTAAATCGATATTAACTATTTGTTTACTTTGTTTTTTCTTAATGCTAGGCTAAGATGACGTGCACCTTCATCATCGATATCATTGTCCCACAGTTCAAGTTTTGTGAGTGTCTATACGAAAAAAAAATAGAAAAGATAGAATAGAATCTTTTCGCAAAAGAACATTTTTACTGTGTTCTCTTGTAAAAATTCACTTATATATAATGCTCCTTGATCACCAATATAATTGTTATTTAAATTTAGATGTACAATTGCCTAAAGTCATAATAGATAAATATGTCTTTCTTTTATCTACGTACATACGTTAGTTTTTTTCAATTCTTCGACAAGCTTTTGTACGTCTTGATCAGTCATTTGTTGATTTCGTAGAGAAATCATAATGTCTAACAAAACGAGAGATATTATACGAAATGATATATATTATATTTCTATGTTATTGCACAATGAAAGTGCAATGATAAAAAATTCTTTATTTAAATAAAAATCTAGTATAATAATGTTTAAAAAATAGTTTCAGTTTAATAAATTTATTATTCATTTCTAAAAACTAATGCTTGTAAATATGATGATTCTTCGTCACCATTTCGATTGAACAGAATCGTTTCAACTGCATTACCAATACTACCCCACGAAATCACATCATCATTCACGATTTCTCGATGTGGTGGTACTGATGAACCTTGCAAATGCTTTATCGATGTTTCATTACTTTGCGGTTTTGAAGAAATAATTATTTCTTCACCACGTGGAATTCGTATACCGTCAGGTAAAGTATAGAACAGATCAGGTACCGTATTGAAACATCGTTTTATCATCCATTTTGAAATATCAAAATCTTTTGATGCTGAATAATTTCTTATAGTTATATATTTGCCATTTGGCGCACAATCTTCTACAGGAAAAAAACAATATGTTGATTTTCACGAAAAAAAAATCAATGTATTTGAATGATTACTAATGCCAATCGATCCTCGACGTCTCGTTTTATTTTCAATAACAAATCTGTCGGATATTTCACTTGTTGTCGGATGTTTTACAGTAGTTACTCGTTGTTTGACATTGACATCACCCAATAAATGACGATAGATAATTAATTCTGTCTCCAAATTGAATATACTAGATGAAACATATCTCGAAAAAACAAAGACAACGATTTTAATCAAATAAAAATTACTTTCGTTGCGTTTCTCCGACGTTAAAATTGATCGTCGCGATGCCATCTTGCATATTCTGATAATCACTTATCTGCATATCAAATCGTTCTTCATTTTGACGTTGAATTGATTCCAATTCAGCGGCTAATTTTTCTTGAAGAAAGAAGAAAAAAAAATAAGTCAGATGAATCATAAAAGTTAAAGATCTTACCAAGCGTTGCTTCGAGTTTTTTCGAAGTTTCTTGTTCGATTGAGAGACTTTTTTGTACATCCTCGTATTCGATTTGTAATTTTTGTTGAATTTGTTTCTGTTGATGCAATTCGAGCTCTTGATTATGAATGATTTCGTCAGCAGCATTCTCGACTTCTTGCGTTTTAACTACATAATACGATGTCATTGCATTGTAAATTTTCGAATATAACAATTCAAAATCATGACGAATCCTTTTCACAATATCACTCAAATCACTCGATGACAATTGAATATTTTCACCGGAATAAACATGGCCAATATTTCTGAATAGTCAAAAAAGAAAAATTCAATCTTCGCAGAATTAAGAAAATGATTACTGTTGTGTATATGTTCGTAGACTTTTATAGAATTCGATTTGACTTTTCAACGTTACATCTCTGAGATTCCATTGTTTTCGTTGTTTTCTTGCATTAGAAAAAGCGTATGTTAAATTTAAATATTGATCGACAAGTTTTTGTCGTTGAGAAATTAACAATTGAACTTCTTGTTGTTTATCAGCATGTGATGTTTTTATTCCGGCAAGAGCCGATGTTAATTGTTGTAATTCTTGTTCTAATTTTAAGCAACGATTATCCTTTGATTGTTGTTCGGCGTCGATTAGCTTTTGATAGATTTCAGTTTGTAATCGAAATAATTCATAATTAAATTCATGATCAATATTTTCATTACTAGCGGATGAAAAATTCGAATACAAACGTGTATGTTGTTCCGACCAATCACTTTCATAATTCGAAATGCCAGATGATTGTCGATAGAAATCAACTATTTGATCGAGATATTTAGTATTTTGTGTTTGTAATGATTGAACACGTCGTAGTAAAAGCCCTAGACTTTCATTCAATCCGATCAATGTCTCTTTTTCATGTTGATGTTGTTCAGTAAGACTTGTTTGCAACTGTCGAAGATTGACAGTCATTGACGATATATATTGAGGTGTATATTCCGAATATCGTTCGTAACGATTTTGATTAGTGTCTGTTGACATAGGTAGGAATCAGTCAGAAGAAGAAGAAGAAAAAAAAGTTAAATGATTGAAGCAGAAAAGAAAAATGATTTTCTATTTATACAAAAAAACGATTATTCACATTTTCAATCGGTGGTTTTTTTTTCTTTGAGCTCATTCATACGAATTCACTCTCGATTATGCAAAAGAAAATGTATCATTAATACATCAAAATAATATAAAGAGTTGAATTAATTCAACATGTACATATGCATGCAAGTATATTTCACTGTAATTATCATACTGAAAACAGACTGTGAAAAGAAAAGAAAAAAAAAAGTTTTTTTTCTTCTTCTTCTTCTTCCTTTTTTTTAAAATAATTATTTCTTGCCCTATAATAATGTATAATAATCCAGAAAATATGCATATTTATGTGTATGTCTTCCTTCTTTTTCGTGAAATGAATGTTTGATACAAACACAGAGTTAAAAGACATATGTACTCTTTGCTGATGACCTTAACAGAAGAAAAAAAAACCCGAATACAATCTTAACCCTTTCAATCCCGGATGTTATCTCGTAAATGGCATGGAGAACACAAAGAAATTTTTTTGCGTTCTGCCGTCTGCTTAACGGACGTATATTATATGTTTATGTCCAGAGAAGACTATCTATATATGTCTATTCGATAAAACATGATTTCGAAAACAGTTTATGAAGACAACAGAACGAAAAAATTTGTCGGGATTGAAAGGGTTAAGTAAATATCTATTTTTCTTTCGCAAGACGAACTGCTCTTATCTCAATATTAATATTATTTCAAAACACGCTCGATGATGAGAAAGATGCACATTTTACTTGCATTACATTTATTTGTATTATGTGTGTTCACATCATCTGTGCCAACGATATTAGATACTGACATAGGCACTGCTTTTGATGATCAACTAGCGTTAACATTTATGTTAGCACGACCAGATTTGTTTGATATAAAATTAATCATTTGTTCAACATCCAATACAACAGCTCGAGCACAAATCGTCGCTAAAACTCTGAGTATTTTTAAACGTTTTGATATTCCTATTGGTATTGGTCAGTATAAAGATGATGACAATCATGTTTACGAGTACAGATGGTCTGAAGATTATTCATTGGATCAGTTCAAGAAAGATGGTGGATTAGTATTTTTAGACGGTGAACAAGCTTTATTCGATGAAATGAACAAAGCTTCGGCTGATAATATTTATCATTATATACAAATTGCACCTTCTACATCACTTGGTAATGTACTTCAAAGACAGCCATCATTATCAACATACATGAAATTATTTGCTATGGGTGGTAGTATATATAGTGGATACGAAAATTCGAGTTCACCATCAAGAGAATATAATATTTACTATGATACTCCAGCTTCACAAATAATGTTTTCATCGAATTGGACTTACTTTAGTTTATCAACACTCGATTGCACTAATTTTATGCAATTTTACGGGCCATTATGGAAGAATTTTTTGTCTCATCGTAGTTCATCTCGTATAGTTAACATGGTCATTGAAAGTTTTACAATTTGGTATAATGATGGTGGTAAAATATTGCCTTCGACTCTACCTTATACACCTGAATTAGGTACACCAGAAATGTACGATGCATTAGCTGCGTATTTAGCTAGTATTTACACATCTGTAAAACCGGCAGTATTGACTTTTCTACCATTGTTCGTTACAGACGATGGTTATACTCGTGAAAATCAAACGCTTAATCGAAAAATTGATGCATGCTTGAAATTCGAAACATCTGATCCGTACATATCAACAGAACAGATTGGTTCATTTATTTTAGAATCAATTATTCGAGCGAATCCAAATACTAATGAAGGACATTGTCTATCTTCAAATATGTACTTTTTAATCTTTTTATTGATAAATATATTCTATATAGTCATGGTTTGATTGTATTTCATCACTTAAATTTCTAAGTATTTCATGAAATCGTTCAATAGTTGGATGTTGACTACCGAGTATCTGTTGTTGTCTAGATAATTTCTCTTCACAAAATAGTATAGCTTCTCTATAACAGTTCATTGTTTGATAAAGTTTGATGATATTTTCAAAATACTTCTGTAAACGTGGATGTTCTGGTAGCATAATTTTTGTTGCCATTCTATAAGCACTATAATAGTATTTGAGTGCACAATTATAAATACGTTGTTTCTCATAGAAGTAACCCAATTTAACAAGTGTTCCAGCAAGATGTGCATGATCAGTCGTGTAAATATGCATAAACATTTTCAATGCTTTCATTAAATATTCATATGCCTTTTCATATTCATCAAGATATATGTAATTCTCTCCGATAACACGTAAAACGATTGCAATATTAATATGATCTTTTTCACCGTAGTTTAATATTCGTATGCGTAATGCTTCCATAAGAAGTTCTTCAGCTTTTTTATATTCACCGCATTGTGCATAATCACTTCCAAGATTAAGTGATGATCGAGCAATGTCTAGATGATTTTCTGGAAGAGTTTGTTTTCGTACTTCATATGCAATTTTATCATATCGTACTGCTTCATAAAATTGATCTCTCACATAATTTATATATCCAAGTCCATGATATAATGATGGAAAATCTTCGTGAGTCTGTGAAATTTTCTTTAAAGTAAAATTATAGTATTGTTCAGCTTTAGAATATTGACCCATATCAATAAGTAACTTTCCAAACAATCGTGTTGAATTCGTTTCTTTTAAATCTACTCTCATTGAATTGAGATGTTCTTGAATGTATGTTAATCCATCATCTGTAGCAGTCATTTGTACAGACCATTTCTGTAATTCTGAATTGCATTCGATATTATCTATTCGAAATGTTGATCCAACACTGAATAGTATTTCTTTTTCATCGGGAAAATTACTTAACTTCATAATATCAGCGGCAACAACTGCACCGGCAGCTAATTTAGATCGGTCGAGTGTTATTTCGAATATTGTACTTTTTTTTCTATCAAGGTTTTCGCCAGCAAACAATAGAGCAACATCACGATCAATTGTTGTCGAAAAGAATCCATTTGGTGATATCAATTGTCCTATATTCGCTTGTAGAATACGTAGTTCTTCTTCATGTACAGGTCGACCACGATATAATCTGATAATTCTTGTTGTTGTTGTTGTTGATTGAAAAGAATCTTTGCTTATTATTTCAAGTTGTTTACATAAATCAATAATGTAGAAACGAAATAAATATAACAACAGTATATCATCAATTCGAAAAGCTTTATTTATAAGTCTATAGATAAAACCACTTTTGGTATACCAATATACAACATTCGATTCTTGATAGGAATTAAAAAATTCGTTGATTTGTTTTATGTAACTATCATTATCTCGGTAATATCTTTTACAGACTTCGGTCATTTCATTTTTAGCGTCCGTTGTTTGTGGCAATTGTTTATAAACATCGAGAAGTAAACGAAACCATAAAAACGATGCAGGATTATGTGTAAGATCACGAAATGAACTTTGATCAGTATTATGAAATAAACTAAAACTAACTGTTTGTTTCGAAAATAAATATACATTTTTTTGAATAGCAGCCATGAATGAATCTAGATCATTACAAATGATTACATTGTTTTTGTATGGATTCAAATTAATTGTACATGATGTATTGTCAATACTATATATGAATACGAAAGTAATAATATCCATTGTATAAATAGATGAGAGAGTTTCTTCAGTCATTTCATGAGATACTATTAAGAATACATTTTCATTTTGAACTGATTGAATACAATCGAGAAAACTTTGTAAATTAGTATACAATAGAATGTAATCAATTAATTCATGAACTTTGTTGAATATCATCGGAAAATCGGTCGAATCATTGATTGATTTGTCTAACCAAATCAGAGTGAGATCTTCTTTGTTATCTGTTATATCTGATGGTTTATAATCGCAACAGAATCTGTTTCGATTGTCATGAGTAATGCTCTTCTTATATGTATCAAATCGTTTCTCCATCTTTGATATCTAAAATTAAAAAGAAAAAGAAAAATCAAAACTGTTTCATAATCTATAACATTAGCCAATAGTGTTGAACATAGAGTCGTTGTGATTCAGACATTGGTAAATCTATTAAATGATGATCGAAAACAGTTGATTTTGTATATTTAATTTTGTTATTCGAATCTATGTTTATATTATATTGTTCGATTTTGTCGCGTTTAAATCCGAATTTTTCATACAATTGACAAGCAGCTTTCATTTCAGTTAATGTTGTCAAATGAATAGCTTTGTAGTCAATATTTTTTGCATATTCTATTAAAGTTCGAACAAGTCGAGAAGCTATGTGTTGTCGTCGATATTTTGATAGCACAGCCAGTCGTCGTAGTTCACATATTTGATCAGGATGAATAGACAAAGCCGATTCAGAATTTTGTAGAATATCTCGATAGCATGCCTCGTTTCCAATACTTAATGGTTGTATTCCTATTTGTCCAATAATTTGTTCATTGTCAAATACTGCAACCCACCAATGACCTCCCGAAATATTTACGTAGTTCATTTGAATATCAGCCAGATCTCCTTCAATTATTGCTTTTTCAGCATAACCATCTGTATAACCTTGTTCTTGGTAGACAGCACGTGTGATATCTTGGCAGTGTAATAAATCTTCGGATTTAAACGAGCGAATTGATATATTGTTTAGTGACATACAGAACGATGCCGAAATGATTTTATATTTTATATGATATAGTTTTATTAGAAAGCGTCGAAAATAAAAAAAAAACATCTGGAGTCATAAACAACAAGAAAGAAAGTATTTTGTTTTTCTATTTGATTAACGATGATTAATATTTGTAAATACTTCTGATTTATCTTTAGGCTATATGATTTAAACAAGAGCGTATTCATTTTGAAAAGTGAAGTTTGTTTTCATCAAGTCATAGATTGGACATTTAGGCTTGTATTAAAAAATAATATGTTGACTTTCTGTTTTGTAGAGTGTACTTGTGAAAGCAAATAAACGAGATAGTATATCATTAACGAAAAGAAATCTATAGAAGATTTTTTTTCATTTTTGTTTCTAATTTATATCATGTTAACAATCGTGATTTGTTCAATACTTTGCAATTTTTTCAATAATATGATTGTTATGATCAGCGCACAAGGTGTAAAAGCTTCACCTGCAGACTCATTTGTGGATAGTATTGGTGTTAATACACATTGGGGTGATCCACATCCATATTTTCCGCAGTATGATAATTTGAAAATTAAACTAGCCGAATCCGGTATTCGATATGTTCGTGATGGAGCCAATGTTGTTACTTATAATCGATCGGCTGATCTATATAATAGTTTAGGAATTAAAACACTTATGATATCCGGAGGAAAGAAACCTGGTCCACCACCACAACCTTTAGATCCGACTCAAATCGATGTTCAACTCAATTACATTAAAACTCAAGCATTAGCTGCAACAGTAGCTATAGAATCATCGAATGAATATGATCTTGAACATCCACCAAATACGTCTTGGGTACCAGCCATTCGAGATTATAGTATTTTACTTTATACAAAAGTCAAAAATGATTCAGTACTAAAAAATATACCAGTTATTGGACCATCACTAACATCTCCAGACGCATACGAAGCTGTAGGTAATTCCGATTCATTTATGGATTATGCTAATGTACACATTTATCAATGGAGTTATTGTCCTGGTTTTAGTGGTTGGGATAATAATGGCTCGCATAGTATTAATTGGTATCTCAATGAATTGGTTCCTATACAAACGCCTTCGGGTAAACCAGTTCAAAGTACTGAAGCTGGTCATCATAATTATCTGCCGAATGGTGGCGTCTCCGAAGAAGCTGATGGAAAATATACGGCTCGTACTCTTGCTGAATTCTATCGACGTGGAATCTATCGAACTTACAAATATGAATTAGCTGACGGTGGTCAAGCAGGACAAGAAGGCGTCTTTGGCTTATTACATTATAACATTACAGAAAAACCATCGTTTCGAGCCGTTAAAAATCTAATCACAATTTTGACTGATAAAGGTTCAAATTTTGAAACCGATACATTCAATTATATACTCAACGGTAGTATGGATAATGTACGACAAATCCTATTTCAAAAACGTGATGGTGATTTCTATCTAATGATTTGGGTGGAAATTCCAAGTTGGAATGTGACAGCTAAATTTGATCTCTATCCACCACCACAACAACTTGTTCTTACTTTGCAAGATACCAAGAAAATAACGAATGCTACGCTCTATGCATTCGATAATAATGCCGATGTAAATATTATTAATCTGAATATTAATAATAATCAAGTTTTTTTTAATGCTACTGATAAAATTAGCATTATCAAATTAAGTAATCGTACAAGTTCGATACTCGATGGTATCTATCGATTGACACCAAAGAATGCTCTTCATCTATCACTTGATGCAACATTAGGTCAATCCTATTATCGAGATGATCCAAATCAACAATGGATTATCAAACAAATCGACAATGAATTCTATCGATTAATAAATCGTGCTACAGGTGACATTTTTGGTGGAAGTGCATGGAAATTTGAACGTCTTAGCAATGATTTCTATCGAATTACATCGAAACATGTTCAAGGACAATGGAAAATAGATTGGATTGCACCTTCATTTGATAAATAAAATTTTTATCTTTCTACACAAAGGAGTACTTGAAAGCAAAAGGTCGTGCGATAAAAAAAAAATAATTCTCATTTTGTTTTTCACATTGTGAAGATACGTATATGATCATTTTTACAATTCTTTCCTTGCTATTACTCAGTTCAGTTTCGAATGGACTGAATAATGGCCTTGGTCGAACACCACAAATGGGTATAGAGAATTTTGGAAAATAAATAAAGATTTATTATTTAATATTTTGTTTTTTTCTCAAAGGATGGAACAGTTGGAATCATTTTCATTGTAGTATCAATGAAACCGTCGTTCGACAAACAGCAGATATTTTCATATCGAGTGGTCTTGCTGCTGTTGGATATCAATACAGTCTTTATTCTTTGCACTTGTTTTCGTTCGAAATATATCATCGTTTTCTTTTCTATAGTTAATTTGGACGATTGTTGGCAACGTAGTCGAGACGCTCAAAACACGATTCAACCCGATCCGATAACATTTCCTAGTGGCATTCCAGCTTTAGTTGATTATATTCATTCGAAAAACCTCAAATTCGGTCTTTATTCAGGTGCGTATATATCAAAACAAAAATTCTACTGTCCATTTTCCTTTCGATAAATTAGATCGAGGAAATAAAACTTGTGCTGGTCGACCTGGTTCTTTGTATTATGAAACTAAAGACGCAACAACTTACGCAAAGTGGGGCGTCGACTATCTCAAACTTGATAGTTGCAATTTAGATGACACACCTGCCGAAGTCGAAATCGCTAAAATGCGTGATGCTCTAAATGCAACGGGCAGACCTATATTCTTTTCCATTTGTGGTAATTTATTCAGAGGTTTTTTTTTCTTGTCAAATACACATTCTATTCAAGGCGGTGTCAGCGGCTCTGATCCATTAGCTCCAAGTCTCGGAAATAGTTGGCGAACTACAACTGATATTCGAGATACGTGGGCATCCATGATTAGCAATATAAATAGTGTAATGTCTTTTCGTATGGTGCTTAGTAATATCATTTTTTTTTTATTTCTAGAACAATCAATTAGCTGCAATTGCTGCTCCTGGTGGTTGGAATGATCCAGACAGTTCGTATTTTCTTAAATAAATACTTGTCGATTAAAATTTATGTTTATCATTTAGTGTTAGAGATTGGCAATGGAGGAATGACATACGATGAATATAAAACACATTTTTCTCTATGGTCAATTGCAAAGGCACCATTATTGATTGGATGTGATGTCACAAAAATGACTGATGAAACACTTTCTATATTAAAAAATACAGAAGTTATTGCTGTCAATCAAGATCCACTAGGTGTTCAAGGCAAGATTGTTGCTTTTACACCATCACATACACCCAATGCATCGAATTCGGTTATGGTTGCTGATTTTGACTTGCCGGATATGGATCCGAAACGTTATCAATGGATATTTAATGAACAAGATGGAACTATTCGATCAGTATACAGTGGTCGTTGTATATCTATCGATGATTGTCGAACTACGAGCAATGGAGCTATTATATTGAGTGATTGTCATCCAGCAGATCCACAAGTACAATGCCAAGGAAAAAATCAACAATGGACACGTAATACAACCAATCAAACTTTTGTTTCACAACTCAATACTAGTCAATGCTTGACTCTATTGAATTACTACGGTCCACCTGTCATTACATATGAATGTAATGGCAAGGATAATCAAATTTGGACTTTGAATACAACAGATGAAACATTGAGAAGTAAACCAAAAGGTCAATATTTAATGGTGAAACCTGAATTAGAAATTTGGGCTGGACCATTGACAGGTGGTTCACAAGCAGTCGTTCTACTGAATCCAAGTGATGGTGGTAACGAAACAATTACCGTGAAATGGAGTGATATTGGATTTCCTGTTGATCGATCAGCTCTCGTACGAGATCTATGGACTCATCAAGATCTCGGAATATTTACAGGCAGTTATACATCGCCACAACTCGCTGCACATGCATCAATGATGCTCAATATTACTTTAAAAAATTAATACAGATTTTTATTTTCTTTGATTTTAACATTTTCAAATAAAACATTCTGTAGCATTTGACGTGCCCATTCTATCACTACTTTCATGTCGGGTACTGTTTGAACAGTTGTACCAATATCTAATCCGAACAATTGCCATTCTTCTAAAGTCATTCGTCGACTAGTTCCATTGACATTGCAAACAAATGCGATTTGTTTTCCTGATGGAATATAGATCGTATTATTTGCTAGATAAGGTAATACGAGACTTGCTACATCACAATTACCGATATTATATGGAACAGAACTTTGATATAGAACACAAATATTCTCTATCCAACTTTCATTCCAACCACTTGAACCACCCACACAATTTCCATAGCCAAATTGAGGTTTATACACATCGGGATATACATAGATTTCATGATGATCTATTTTTGAATGACCTAAATAATTTTTCTTTCCACCATAGACAAGAAAATTGTAACTATCTTCATAGAAACAACTTCCATCATCATGATCAAGCGGCCATACTGAATGATAATTACCAATAATAGTATTATGATGAATGTAACTGTAATGTTGCCATAGTGAAGGAAGACCTGATTGACGTGCATCAGTTAGAAATGGTTGTCGATCCCATGTATTTATGGGTCCATGATCTTTTGTTTCTCGAACAGCATTGAAAATTACATTCCAACTAATTGTATGATTACCATAGAATCCATCGTTGATGTTAATTGCAGCTCGTGGCATATTGAACATCAGATTGCCGATGACTGACACACTTCGACTCACAGAAATGAGTACAGGTGATGATTGTTTTATATAGATTCCAAGTTCATGAAAAATATTCGATTGTATAAGTATACGATTCGGTTGACTTGTCACACTAAAACCATCGATTCCATCGGTACTACCAACTAGAATTACACCCGAATCAGCTAACCATACGAATTCATTCAAAGTAATCGATGTAGCATAATTATAGTCGATTACTGCAATACCATTACTACCCAATTGAGTAAATAAATTGTTTGTAACAGTAATATTTTCTGTGTTCGTCAGATAAATTGTTCCACCGCGATGAACAGACCAATCGCCACCACTTGGTACCATAAAATCTTTCAGGTAAGTATTACTCGTTTGTGTAAATATTAAACCATCGATTAAGATATTACGAACAGGATTTTCTATTGAACTACCACTGATAGAAATCAAACATGACAGTTGACTGGCAACAAATACATTAGGCATGGTATCATTTGGCATAAAATAGAGTGTACGCGTGAGTTTATCAAGAAACCATTCATTGGATGAATCGAGTTCTTCGAAAATATTCGATACATAGAATGGACCACCGTATGGCCAACCACGAGCTTCTTGAAAACCGCCACGACTAAACATGATTGTATTATTCGTACTATTACTCGATGCTATTTGAAACATCCAATTAGACCAAAAACCACCGTGAAATGCATGTACATAGCCAGTTTGTGGATGAGTCCAATTAGTCATATGTGGTAAAGCACCATCTTTAACTGTAAAACCACGAGGAATACCATAGCCAGGCCAAAAACTACGAGGTGGATTGTAAATCGACGCTGAACCACCGACAATAAGATGATAGTTAGGAAATTTTGTACCACTACGATTTGGCGATAGTACGTGAATTTCTGCACCTGGACTAGAAAATGATCGAATCCAACTGTTTGAATCATTAGAAAATCCAGAATCTTTTGTATACAATCCGTGCGTAGACGGATCACCATTCGGATATTTAGCTACAATAGCTCGTCGATCATCAATATATAACTCATTGAATTGATCAAGATCAACTGACAATGGTATTTGAGCTTTCATAATTGTTCGATTCGTTGATGTTCTACTATGTATAGACCATTGCAAGTCTAACAATGTTCCACCACTGAGTACAACTCGTTCATTTGGATAATTTTCAATAACAAGATTACTATCATTTGTTGTCAATGCAATTGCACCAATTTGACTACTGAATATAGTGGCATTTGTACCAAGATAGTACGTGCCTCCACGTATGATTATACATAATGCATGTTTATCATCATATTTTATGCGTCGCATTCGTGTTAATGATAGAGCAGTTTGAATTGTTTTCACTGGTTTTTCGAATGTTCCATCGAACAAATCATTTCCTTCTAAATCATGTATATAAACAGTCGAATAACAATTTGTTTTCGTCTTTTCATTTTTCGAATCAGTCGATGATTGCTGCTGAGAATCACTAATGCTTCGATTACATTGATTCATTTGCAATGCACTACGACTAAGTTCTGTCCAATTGCTTTTGACATTTGCCGGTGCGATATATCCAGCCATTTCAACTGCAAAGGCTCGTAGTGCGCAATCATCAGACAATGGATCATTGCCAAACACATTAGAAAAAAGAATTGCAAGTGATATTACAAGAAAAAACTCCATTACAAAATAAATGATAAGATCAGATTTCAACGCTGTTGGTTATTTACGTTCTGACGACACAATGACTCATAGAGAAAAGGAACAAAAAATTTCGCAAGCTTTTTTTGTTCTTACACAATTCTTCCATCATTTGTATATATATATATATTTGGTTTGTGTTATACCATTTTATAATAATCATTTCATATACATATACGCGTATATGTGGCCAGATACATATGGAGATGATGATGGGTTTGAATATAATTCAAGCCAAGATTCTTCTGTTATTAATCGCCAAATTTATTTATTTGAAATGCGACAATCTATGAAACGAGATAAACATTGGAAACGAAGACGCAACGAACCATTATGCTCTATCTCAACACGACTACTTCAAGCTCATGCAGTGCTATTAAAATATTCTTCGAAACGATATGAAGATCAATCAAAAATCGAACAAAAATCATTTGGTGCTCAATCATATTTATCAGAAGTCAAACGAAACTTTGATTGTGATGAAGAATATAAAGATGACGATGAACCAGTAGAAGATAGACCTAGAAAACGATCGAAACCAATTGGTAATAAATATCTCATTGGTTTTTCGCAATTTCGAAAACAATTCTATAAAAATCATCGTGAAAATATCAAACAGTCTCTCAGTCAATGTAAAAGCGGCAGCAGTGTTTGTAATGTTCGATTGGCACCCATTCATGAATCTGCTCAAATCGATTTTATGAGACGATTAGAAGATAATCGAAATCTCGAACCACAATTAGTTTATCATGGAACACGACATATAAATATTGAAAGCATTCTTCGTTTTGGCTTCTTAGTACCCAATGAAACACATCCAACGAATTCACAGGCGCCAGTTATTCGATCAGTCAATGGACAAGCCTATGGCCGAGGAATTTATTGTAGTCGAACAGCAGTCTATTCGTTAGGCTATGCATGCACTACTAATAGTATTTTAGTGTGTGCAGCTTTGCCAGATCAAGATTCGGCTGGAAAAATCAATTACTTCGGAAATATTCTAGTTTTACCTGAAGTATCACAGATTATTCCATTGTTTTTAATGGATTGCAAATTAAAACAAAAAAATGAACAGTTGTCACATAGTTTTTGGTATCCATCAGGTCAACGATTACAATTCGATTCATCTCCAAAAGAGAAAAAACCAATTTATATTGCCAAACAAATTTTACGAGTAGTATTAAAACATATAAATAATCGTATGCGAAAATATCAACGATATCAAATACGGCAATTTAGTTAGCGAAACGAATCTCAAGGACTTTTTTTTTCTTTCATTCTATACAATGTAAATAAAATAACGTCACATGGTTGTGGCATTTATTATGAAGTTTTTTATTCTTTTTTTTCTATGACAAATGAGAAAAGGACACGTAATATTTGCGTTGCTACTGTTATTTTCATTATTATTTCTATTTATTTGGACTTATCAACCATGTTTGAAATCAATTACGAAATCATTGAATGAGACAATCGATTGTGAACAATCTTTGATCGAAAGTGATGGATTTATTTGTGAATCGAATTCACTTTGGAATGAACGTAAACGAATTTTTCATCCTGAAAACGAACGAAATAAAATTCGTTATCCTGATACATTCTATTTTTTGACGAATTGGGAGCCAACATTTCATTGTTCTCATGCACGACGAATTGGTGCTCGAGGTGACGGTGGCAAATGGATTTGTGATCCACATCGATTGAAAGCACGTACCGATTGTTTAATTTATAGTGTTGGTTCGAGTGGTGATTTTTCGTTTGAAATCGAAGTGAAAAAACTTCTGCCTCATTGTGAAATTCATGCATTCGATAAAAATCTCTATCCATGTCCCGATCGAGTTTGTACGTTTCATCAGATTACTTTTGGCGATGGAATTCAACCGAATAATTCAAAAAATTGGCTAACAGTTATTCAAGAACTTAATCATGCCAATCGAATTATTGACATACTTAAAATCGATATTGAAGGTGGTGAATATAGTTTCTTTCCGTTGCTTTTAAATTCAAAGAAGCCGACGTCTCATCCACGACAAATCCTTGTTGAAGTTCATCCAACGAATGTTACTATTATTCATGATTTTTTCGATCGATTTCGCGACAATCATTATGTTATTTTTATTAAAGAACCGAATTTATTAGGTGGACCTTATTTCTTTGAATATGCTTTTCTTAAATTGAATCCACTTTTTTTTCGTTCAAATCAACCCTAGAAATAAATTTTTCTTTCTTTCTTTTCTCTCGTTCTCTTCTTATATCTAGGTCTATATATATAAAAGCGCATGTAATTCGAGTTAATTCAAAGTCTAAATGCATCGATTATTTCTTCTATTGACGTTATTTATCGTGTCCAGTTCGACTGTTCATCACGACAAATCAAAATATAAATTTTCATTACTCGATTCATCACAACATACAATTCGACCATCAGGAAACATTTCATCAGTAACCATTCATGAATTACCAATTCTTCGAGATCTTTCTATGCGATACGTATCGATTGCACCATCGGGTATTCGTGAACCACATTGGCATGCTAATGCTGATGAATTAGGTTACTGTTTGGTAAAGATAATTAATTTCCTCCAAACGAAAACAAAAAAAATTCAAGGTGAATTTTGTTAATTTAGAATGGCTCAGCTTTAGTTACAATTTTCGGTGATCATAATGAACATGAATCATTTCTCGTTCGTCAAGGTGAAATGTATTATGTTCCATCGGGTTATTTACATCATATCGAAAATGTCAATGATCCAGATAGTTCATCGATTGCTGAATTTATTGTTGCATTTACAAATGAATTGCCTGAAGATTTTGGTTTATCAAGTGCGTTCAATGTTATGAGTAATGCTGTTCTAGGAAATACTTTTGGATTAAAAAGTGAAGCTTTCAATGGCATTCAACGTCGTACATCGGCAACTGTATTTGGACAAACAACTGTTGCATCTGTTAAAAATCTTAATCGTCAATATGAATATCCGAATAAATTTAAATTTAATGCCGAAGGTTTAACAGCACGATTATCGAAATCTGAAGGATCAGTTAAAACAATTACATCGAATGTTTGGCCAATATTACATCGTATTTCCATGTATTCTCTTCGTATTAATACAACAGGCATGCGTGAACCACATTGGCATCCAAAAACAGCCGAAATGGGTTATGTTATATCTGGTCAAGCTCGTATGACAATTCTTTCACCTGGTGATGAACAACAATTCGAAACTTATACACTCAAAGCTGGCGATATGTATTTCGTTCCTCGAGGTTATCCACATCAAATCGAAAATATTGGCAATGAACTTACACATTTTCTCGTCTTTTTCGATCAATCTGTACCTGGTGATATTGGTTTTACTGGTAGTTTTTCAGCTTATTCACGTAATGTCATTGCTGCGACATTACAATGTCAACCAAATGAATTACCTGAATTTCCTTTCTATCCAGAAGATTTATTAATCGTTAAACGTATCAATCCTATCGATCAGTAATGTTTTTCATGTTCTCTTAGCCATTTATCTGCTCTTTTAAAGTCAGCATATGCTAATGTTGAATTCTGTAATCTATCTATGAATTCTACACCTTTCCATTTTTCTATTAAAAGATTGAACCATTTATTTAGTCTATATGCAATTGTTGTTTTGGCCGGATTGATATCTGACGGAGTCAATGATGTAATCGATTGTTGTATTGCTAATGGAGGATGAATACTAAAGACAATGATTTTATTGTCATTAGCTAGATCAACGATTGTATCATCGATTGCTTTCAATGGCTTTGATAGAAGTTGAATAAGTTTTGTAGCTGAACGTGATCGAATTGCGTATGCATGCGTACAACTTGGATTTGTTGCTTGATGAATACGATAACTATTTTGAATTGATCTATACATAAGTAAACCCGGTGCATTGCCACAATAACCGAGATAGAGTAAATCCGGTACTGTCCATACGTCCGATGGAAACGATTGAAGAATATCAAATGTTGAAAATTCAAGATCAATATCGTCTTCAACTATTAAAACCCAAGTATCATTTTGTAATCTTGCTATTTCATGCCAAATTTGTAAATGACTTGCCCAACAAGCGATTTCAACTAATCGAATACGACCTTCATGTGTTAAATGAGTGCGAGAAACGACTTCAGATGAATGAATTGTATATGCAGGTACAATAAATGCATTCCAATCCAGTGTTTGAAAAAGAGCAATGGAGCCAATACGACGATCTTGTCGTTTTGGTAAATTAATTACATAGATTTGTTCGATATTGCCAATACGTTTGATTTTACCATTGATATGTAATAAAGTTGTGTTTAAAATATGTTCTATTGGTTTATCAAGTATATAATGATTAGATAAATAAAGACGCGATTTATTAACAAAATAATATGTAAATATGGAAAATGTAATAAACGCAACGACAGAAATTATTCGTGCATAATCACAATTTTGTTTCATAATCAGTGGCGCAACCAAGATTTTTTGGGTAGTGGGCAAAATGGGTGGTAATTTTATCAATAGGCAAAAATTTCTTGGTTCGACGAAGGATTGATAACATA
>ERZ778026.837-NODE-837-length-43574-cov-97.672924_pt1 | contig 43574 bp, 49 predicted proteins | sample MGYA00375756_ERZ778026 | MGnify/ENA primary metagenome ERZ778026 (study PRJEB29350, sample SAMN05389820) | bioreactor metagenome | isolation source: Ammonium sulfate bioreactor | place: South Africa: University of Cape Town | collected 2014-02-18 ... | reverse complement strand
AATCCTCTGAATCAATCTACACAATCAAAAGCTATTGAAAACATCGGAAATATTGTCATTTCAGAGCGTAGTTTATACTCTAAGGTGCCGTGCATAAATAAGAAAGCATGATTATTCAAAATTAGCATAAAAAATTAGCCATTTGAATATTTTTCAAAAAATTCGAAAAAAAAATTTGTCACGTGTAAATTTTATTACTAGTAGTGAAACCATCGGCATTCGTTTGAAACTAATAGTGGATTCGAATTCAGGATGAAAAGTTTCCCTAAGAAATACCTTGGTTATAGGTTTCTAGAAAGAAATTTCGGCAGCTTGAATGTGCTGTTTACTGATTGGACCGGACAAACAAACTTTTACGATTTTCGACTACTTATTTTAGAAGCCTATAACCCTTTCTTTCAGAAAAGGGAACAACACAACTCTCAATCAACAAACGATTCAGATGACCAAGATCATAATCGAGGGTGAAACTTTCTCAATAAAAAAAAAACTACTTTTAATGTCGGTGGTTTTTTTCGATCATGGATCCCATTTATCATTCTTGCTGGTATTATTACTGCGTTAACACAAAACAAAATCGAATCTATTTTTATTTATTGTTTTCTTATTAATTTGAAATCTTTCGAGATATTAATAAACTTCTTTGATTATCTCATCTTCCTTTTGTGTTCCTTGTCTATTTAAAAAAGTGAACAATCATTCTTATCGAAATGATATGTTTCTATTCGTCGATATGTTCTCTCACAACGAAGGTCATGAAAATGAATGTATCTTCTTCTTCTTCTTCGTTTTTTTTTCTTTTTTTCTTAAAAGATTTAAAATCTTACAAAACAAAATGTGTGAGAATGTCAATATAAAATAAAAAGTGAGAGATAGTCGATGTTTCATCGTTATGAAAATGAAAGATGCACGTGTTAAAGAGAAATGAGATAAAAGTTCTCTCGTCGGTCGTTTTATTTGTGCACAAAAGATTAGACATCAACCGTTAAAATAATCGAACAATGTGTGAGAGGATGAACACACAAAACGATAAATGATTATTCGTATTAAAACAGGTGTTCATGGCATTGAACACGCTTGTCTTGTTCTATTTTTAATTGAACGAAAATATGAAAAATGGTGATTGCAAATTTTCTTTTTCTTTCTTCTTCTTATCATCAAAATAAGACGAGAGCTTTCGGAATGTTTCATTTGTTTGCTCTATGTCATCATATATTGTATATACATTTCAAGTTAGTTTTATCGTTGTTTAATAGAGGAGAGGCTACCTTATCTCTATCTCTCTGTCTCTCGTGCCTTTTTGCTTCATTGTTGGCAAACGACGAAGAAGAAGAAGAAGAAAAAAAACTAAAAGAGAAAAGAATATAAGAGCACCTTTCCTTTTGTTTTACTGCCTTCTTCTGATTAATAATCCTCGTTTCTTTCTTTTTTTCTTCTTCTCTTCATCTCAATACAGAATCGAAAAACGAAAAGGCAAGCGCATATGGTGCATACGCAGCTTTTTTTTATCGTAAAATTTCATCTACTTTCGATATTCTAGTTCATATATGGATCTCGAAAATTCATCCACAACGAATCATTCGGACGACGAACAATCGAACTCTCAAACTCTACCATCGAATATCATTGGTACACATCCGAATGAAATCATAACAAGCGTCAATCCGGATAATGGTTATCCTGTCCGACAAGAAAATGGTCAACGTAAAACAGGACCACCGCCCGATTGGCCAACGACTCGACATCCGCCGGGCCGCGGTTGCGAAGTTTTTGTTGGCAAATTGCCGCGCGATTGTTTCGAATCGGAATTATTTCCTCTATTCGAACGGTGCGGACAAATCTATGAAATGCGTCTCATGATGGATTTCTCGGGTTTTAATCGTGGTTATGCGTTTATAACTTATACAAATCGTGATGATGCTAAACGTTGTGTTAAAGAATTGAATAACTATGAAATACGTTCGAATCATTTGATTGGCGTTTGTCAATCGGTTGATAATTGCCGTTTGTTTGTTGGCGGGATTCCTAAAACGAAGAAACGCGAAGAAATACTCGAAGAAATGTGTAAAGTGACTGAAGGTGTCGTCGATGTTATTGTTTATCCAAGTGCCAATGATAAAACTAAAAATCGTGGTTTTGCATTTGTTGAATATGAAAGTCATCGATCGGCGGCCATGGCACGGAGAAAATTATTGCCAGGCAATATTCAATTATGGGGCCAACAGATAGCTGTCGATTGGGCTGAACCTGAGAATCAAGTCGATGAAGATATCATGGCGAATGTAAATGAGAATTTTTTTTATTTTGTTTCGGTTAGATTGTGTGTTTAGGTTCGAGTTCTCTATGTGAGAAATTTAATGATGAACACAACTGAAGAACAGATCAAAGAAGTTTTCGAACGATTCAAACCGAATTCAATCGAACGAGTTAAGAAATTAAAAGATTATGCGTTCGTACATTTCAAACAACGAGATGACGCTCTACATGCGATGAATCGAATGAATGGTAATTTCGGAAAAAAACAAAAACAAAATGTCATATTTTTTCTGTAGGATGTGAACTCGATGGATCAATTGTTGAAGTCACATTAGCAAAACCTGTAGATAAAAATCAATATTTTCGATTTACACGTGGCGTTAGTCCATCAGCATTAACAACGAATATACCCGTACGAAAACAAAATAAAAATCGATATTTTCTTTTTCTATTATTATTATTATTCTCTCGATTAGTACGCCATACCAGCAGGCACACTTGGTCCAGCGACTGCATTCGACTTAACAGCAATTCCCTATCTAATTCCAGCTGGTAATACAGCACCAATACCGATGTCTAATGGTACAACAGTAATTCCTGTAGCGGTTAATCCGCTCCAGCCCAAGTACAAAAAAAAACTAACTAAGTTGTTTTTCTATTGTTTTGCTTTTGCTTTTGAAAATAGAAATGTTCGTCGATGTGTCAACGCTACCGGTCGTCTTTCAACAAATGGTAATACAAGTCCTCCATTATTAAATCGTCCGACGCCAACGGGCGTTCTTTCATCAACATCTCGTCCAACTCAACCATCGCCGAATATTGTTCATCATCGTGGCGCTTATTACACCATTCTTCGTCCGACATCACGTCGAACCGATGTAGGTCTACTCTCGATTTACTGATTTCATTCATTCGTTTGTTTTGTCTCCTAAGCATGAGTTTTGTTGTTTTGGAATAAGATTGTTGTTCTTTTCTTTCTCGGTTGATAGATGATTTGAATCAATTTTTTTGCTCTGCACGGCTTCATTGATAATTTTCTCTCCTTAGGAAAAGTGTCTCGAAGATCTTTACAAAGAGACTTATGATGCGCTGTACAGCTCAGCTGCTAATCCGACCGCTCCATCGATAATGATGATCGATCCCAATCAGCCTCAGTTTATTTTACCAGAACAACAAACTCATCAGCTGCAGTCGGAAGAGGTAATTTCTTATCCGGCTTCTTTTGTTCTTTCCAAAACTATCAAACTTCATAGTAACTGCTCTTGAGATCTTTTCTCCTTGCACAATGAAATCTTCTCATAAAAAACATTCATTCATTCAAAAACTGATTGTCTCATTTATTCTTTTTAAAATAGATTCCATTCGCACCAACAGCCTACGGTTTTCCACCTGGCACGCCATTCTTTCAACCGGCAGCTATCTTTCCTCATCCACTTCTTGCTGGTCATCCGTCTGGTGCTCAACCATTTCCTCAACAACAATATGTTTTCACAACCACAGGCAATAACGGACAAACACAACAATTCTTTCAAGCACATCCACAACCGAATTTCGCAGCCTTTCCATTTATTCTAACACCTCAAACATCAACATCATCGAATCCCGAAACACCTATTGTTAGTTTTACAACGCCAACATCAACAGTTCCAACTACTGATAGTACTACATTTTCGGCTTCATAAACATCAACTTCTATTTACATTGCATTAGTTTTTCTCTTCTCTTCTTCTTCGTCGTCGTTGTTGTTGTCGTGTTGTTTTTCCTATTTGATGTGACAGAGAACGAAAGATAATATTAATATTTGTACGTTTCAGCTCTTTATTTATACTTGTTGCTTTCTTTCTCTTTAAATACTGTTTTCTTTTATCCAGGTCATACTGATCATTTCCATTGAATGATCAGCATCTGTTTTTCTTTTCGTTCGTTCGTTTCTTTCTTCTTTTTTTCTTTTTTTTTATATATAAATATGTGTGCAAATATTAATAGGTAAAAACTGTTCATGTGAAGAGAAACAAACAAGCACAATATTGTTAATAAAAGCTTCATAAGTTAATTATTTCGTCATCATATTTTGTTAAGCCTATTAAATTCAACATAGGAAAAAGAAAACAATGACGTAGGAATATTATTCATCTGATATACGATGTCGAAAGATTAATAAATGTCACCATAGAATATATCTTATTTGGTTATTTCAGGCAAACAAAAAAAAAGAAAATAACGACAATGAAGTATCTATAGATAGTTTGTACTATTCAATCCATACGACAAATGTCATTAACGGAAAAGACAAAGACAAAAGAATCACTCAAGCTAATAAAGTCGATCAATGCATTTACGTTCTATAATTATATCAAAAATGTGAATAATATTGATAAGAAAAATTCTTCGCTCAAATTTCGAATTGAATCAATCTATATGACAATAATGAATTTTCTATTCTTATAACTTACACGTAGTGATAGTAATGTTTCTAGTGCCAAGGTTTTCCTTTTCTTCGTCGTTTTTTTTTTCTTCTTCTTTTCTATTCTTATTTTGCTATTTTGTACATGTAGTTCGATATCACTCTGTATTTGCTTACATGCGCATGAAAGGCAAGAAAAAAAAACGAGGAGAAGAAGAAAAAGAAGAAGATATTTCTCTCTCGTCTTTCCTCTACTCGTCCATATAATCAATAAAGAAAGAATTGCTGTTGCTTTTTTCTTTTTGTCCAAATGCATCTTGTTTTTTTGGCTCTATTCCTTTTGCAATGAAACAAACGAGCTAGAAGAGATTTCTAAGTAGAAAGATATATACAAAACAACAACAACAACAACAACACCATAAAACAACAACTGATGAAAATTGTCGATGGTAGTTTCAAATAAGCCATGAGTGTAACACCAGGTCTTGGCGCTTTTAATAAAGATAAAGTCGCCAGTAAATTCGGTATACAATTAAAACCGAAAGATGCTACATCACGAACAGTCGTAGCTGAGAAAAAATCTTTAACAACAGCAACAACAACAACAACAACTGCAGCATCAACTGTAATTAAAAATAAAACAATCGGTGATTTTCGTACCAACAATTCCACGAATGGATTTCTAGCGAAAACACCTGAAACAACACGAAAATCTTCGACATTAGTAAATACAGCAAAACCTTCGACCTCAAATGATAATCATTCCAAAACTTCATCGATACCAAAATCACCTTCAACAGCTAAACGACCAAGTTTTGCACCGGTCGATAAAACAGCCACTGCTGTTCCTCCTGCGCCGCCGACAAACAAACGACCGACTGTACAAAAAACCGAAGCACAAATCGAACGTCAAAAAGATCAACCTTTATATCGAAGACAACCATCGAAACCATTAGAAAATACAACGTCTCATTCATCGACTTCCTCTCTCCCTGCAACACCCTCAACAACCAAAATAGCAGCAGCAGCAACAACAACAACAAGTTCGTTAAAACGGTAAGAGTAAAATTTCTTCTTTTTTTCGTTCGATTATGAAAACATATTTTGATCGAATTCGCCTTGAGTTTTACTCATCTCAACGAATGCACACACACACTTATCGCTAAGATGTCCATTCAGCATTTACGTACAAAAGAAAACAATTCGTTTGTTTTTTTCGCACTCAAACTACGTATAGATTTCAATCATGTGATTTTGCCTACATAGGAAAATTCATCTGTAAGATATGTCCGTTTGTCTGTCGTCAATGTACATCTAATACCCATCTTCTTTTTCTCCTCCTCGTTTTTCTTTTCGCTTAATATATATACACATACACACAAATATATATCTCTCGATGTAATATGATGCGTTCTAACATACTGTTTTTCTCCTTCCTCTTTCTCTCTATCATAATCGACTTGTACGAAACGAATCCTGTGTGAATATGTCGAGACATGAAAAACGCAAACATCTTCTCTCTCTCTCTCTCGTTCAGTTATTCATCGAGATGAAATTTTTCTATCAAAACCTTCACCTTGGTTAATGATTTGTATATAATAATATGACCTTTAGTGACGAACGTTCTGATGTTTAATGACTCATACACGAGCAAAGATCGAAGGACAAAAATAGACACATCGAGTTGAAATACCCAAAATGAAATCAGCTGATGCAAACGAATACTAATCATTCGTCGAAAGAACGAATTTATTTCGAATTTGTATCGAACATCAAAATTGTTCTGTTTTTGTTGGGAATTAATATATTACGAAGAAAAACGAAAATTTCTTTCATGTGTCTTCCTACGCTCGATTCTTTTCTTCATTTCGCTTTTTTTTTCTTCTCATCAATGGTTGATTTCTCCTTCACATAAAACGCTCGACTATATATACCTTTATACACACGACGTGTGAGGTTGAAGTTGACATACACATACATACATATATACATTTATACACACACACACACATGTGCATTGTATTACCGACATTTTCTTGTCGATAATATTTTATTATTATTGTCTTCGTTGTTGTAACGAAAGAGGACAATGTCTTCTTCGACGTTCACTCATCGATGGACATCTGTGAGCGATTTAACAACGCATACGAAACCGTTGAATACATTCTTTCTTCAATCATCAAACGATACCAATGCATTTACATTGACCATACGTCCTTCACAATCATTGGTTTCATTAGTTGAAACATCATCATCTCCACCACCTCCTGTACCACCACGTCCATCGACACGAACGAAAACATCATCTCGTGTCGCAGATATTATCAATCGATTTGAATCTCAAACCAAACAACAATCAATGACTTCGTCAACAAATCGAAATGGTTTCGTCAAACAATCCGATGAGAATTCAACACAATCATCTCGAAATCAACGTATTGTTGTTATCGAACATTCAAAACCAATCATCAAACCTAAACCACAACCGATTATTGTCTACGAACGAATCACTAATCATGATAGGACAGCAGTCAAATCTCAGCCTACACCTCCGCCTATACCTCCCAAAACTCCTCTAGCTAAAATTTGGCAACAAAACAGAATCATTCCTCCACCACCAGTCGAAAGTGACACTGATTCGGCTATTCAAACGATGGCTGTTGTTGCCAATAACAATCTGAATGATTCAATAACAATTTCTCGTTCGAATACAACCGACTCGACTTGTTCATCGTCATCTTCATCCGAAGTTCCTCCTCCTCCTCCTTCTACGGCAATTTTCAAACGAGCATGTTCATCTCCCCCTCCCTCGTCTTCGCCTCGTCCAATACCAGTTCCAACACCAGCATCAACACATAATGAAACCTTTGAGTCATCATTACCCATACGTTTCTGCGCGTCAGAAATCAATCTTGCCGATCAATTTCGTCGGCTTTCATCGCCTGATGCGAGCCGATCCGAAACCAATCTACCTCAAGCTTTGATTAATACCAATCTTCCATTAAAATACAAACGAGACTCATTCTATCGTCTCTATGGGTAAAAAAAACAAGCGCATAACATTCTCTTATCATTTCTCATTATTCATGTTCGCACTTGAATTGATTTTCCCCCGCATTTTTAGACCCGATGCTCTTCAACAACACGGACATCATTCGCCCAAAGAAGTTGTACTCGAAGATGGTTTGAAATTCGAACTTCAAAATCAACGAAATTGTTTCATTTTTTGTCTTTTTTCTTTCGGTAGATATCGATCCACCATTTTCTCCACGTGTTGTCACAGTCAAAAAGAACAAATCAGTGACAGACGAATACGAACTCTTGGAGTTTCTTGGAAGGTAATTTAAAATCATTTTCGATTTGTTTTTGTTTATTCTCGTTCTTCTCTGTTCAGAGGAAAATTTGGTGAAGTCAAAAAATGCCGTGAAAAATCGACTAAACATCTTCTCGCAGCTAAATTCATTCAAATACACAAAGAACAAGACCGTATCGAAGCACACAATGAAATCGAAATCATGAAAGCTCTTCAACATATTCGACTTCTTCAACTTTACGATGCGTTCGAAAGCAAAACAGATATTTGTCTCATCATGGAATTGTAATTTCTCGCTCATAATCAAAAGCTTATCGATTCTTGTTTTTTTCTTTCTACTTAAGAATAACCGGCGGAGAATTATTCGAACGTGTGATTGACGATGATTTTATTCTCACTGAACGTCTCTGTGAATTGTATATGATGCAAATATGTGAAGGTGTGAATTTTATGCATTCATGTAATATAATTCATCTTGATATGAAGGTTGGCAACGAGCAAACAAAATCGAATTTATGATGAATCTTTGTTTTTGTTTAGCCGGAAAATATTTTATGTTTGAATCGAGATGGTCATCGAATAAAAATCATCGATTTTGGTTTGGCAAGAAAATTCGATCCGACCAAACAATTGAAAGTTCTCTTCGGTACGCCGGAGTTCGTTGCACCGGAAGTGATCAATTTCGATCGAGTTGGATTCGGCACCGATATGTGGTCGGTTGGAGTTATTTGTTATGTTTTGTAAATATATTCAGTTTTGTTTTTTTCATGAGAAAATCATTTTCGAACAAAACTCTTTAGATTATCCGGTTTAAGTCCATTTATGGGCGAAAATGATAACGATACATATGCGAATATCAATCGAGCTAATTACGATTTCGATGATGAAGCATTTACGGATATATCCGATGAAGCGAAAGATTTTATTTCGAAATTATTAATTAAAAATAAAGAGTAGGCCGAAAAAGGAAAAGGAAATTGATTGGACGAGATTTGGTTCGTTTTAGTAAACGTCTTCAGGCGAAAGAATGTCTTGCTCATCCTTGGTTAACACGTCGACCCAAATCGGTATCAACGCCGAAAGACGAAGAAACAGCTGAGAAGAAATTATCAACGAAGAAATTACGTCGATTCGTTATACGACGACGTTGGCAGGTCGGTTTCTTTCTCTCGTATCTTCTTTGTTTTTTCGAATTCCGATTGATTTTAGAAAGCTGTTAATGCTCTTTTAGCATTAAAACGTATGGGAATGACGTTGTGAACAAAAACAAAATGGCAGCAATCAATAAATGCTTAAACTCCTCCTGTTTGTTTTTCAAAAAAAAAAAAAACTTCTCTTTTGATTTCTTTTTCTAAAATATTCGTCTATTCAATTAATCAAAAACAGTATTTTCTAATTCGAGTCGCGTGTCTTTCGCTTTCATTCTTTCTTTTTCTATGTTGTTATTACCTGTGGTTCGATTCGATTTGTTCGCCCAGAGAATAGAGTGACTGAGTGTGTGTACATTCAATTTTTCTTTTTCATTCGTTTTTTTTTCTTTTTCTTCTTTTTATTATATTTAATTATTATTATTCATATTTCTGCTATGATTAAACAAAAATCAAGAGAGAAAATTATCGTTAACTAAGTTCGTCGTTTCTTTTCTTCTTCTTCTTATCACAGTTGGAGATACACGAAGAACAATTGTTTATGATTGATTAAATCATCATAATCTACGAAGGAAATCGAGCATGTTTTTCGAACTCATGTGTAACATGTAGAGTAGAAAATATTAGCCCACTTATCTATACTATTGATTTAATGAGAGAAGGAGAAAAAAAACAATATTAATAAACGTGATTAAAATCTTTTTTTTTTCTTTTACTAGACGAGTTTATTTCACATAGGAAATGGAGCATATTTAGGTCGAACAGTATTTCGAATGGGCAATGCTTGTTCAAATCCGTGTGCTACACGTAAAAGAGTCGATTCAGACCATGCACTCGCAGCAAACAATAAACCGTACGGTTCGTTTGTTGTCGTATTAAATCCTAATGGTACAGTCATTAGTGGATAACCAACTACAGCTGCCATGCTAATAATATCATGTGTAGCATTGGCAATAATCAATGCGTCTAAACGATGTCGATTTAATCTAAATCGAATAATATTAATGAATGAGAAAGAAGAAAAAAACAAGACAAGCGATTATACGTTGCATCGATGCCGTTTTGTCCGTAGAGTTGAATGGTTTTATTGAGTGAAATTGGATAAGTTGATTCGGTTAGATTGGTAAAATTGAGTGCCGAAAGAAAGATTTTCTGATCAGGAGCATATTTTTGATGAAATGAAATATTTGGATGTTGATTATTAAAATCAACAACATCTCGTAATGATTTAATTGTCGTATTTTGTAATTCAGAGAGATAATTAGCTAAATCATGAGGTAAATTAAAGAGCACAAACGGATATACATCTCGATCTACATCGAAACGTTCGAAATTAGTTAAATTAACTGGATCGATGATTTCTGCACCGTGAACATACATTAAATCCAGAGCTTGCTTGAATCTTTTTGTTTCCTCCTCATTGAGATGAACACCTTGACGCACGACACCCAATCGCATGTGTTCGAGGCCTTGAACCCCATGTAGAAATTGCGTATAGTTTTCATGTCGAATAATTCCTTCTCGTTGAGTCGCTTGATCTCGATTATCCAAACCTTGAATTGTTTCTAAAACAAATCGACTGATGAAAATTCTCTTGATCAGTTTTTTCGCTTTGTCTACCGAGAAGAATGGCAACATCTTCGACTGTCCTTCCCATCGGTCCGATTGTATCTTGATCATGCGAAATCGGTATGACGCCTGAACGTGATGTTAAACCAACTGTTGGTTTCAATCCAACGATATTCGCAACAGTTGACGGAAGAATAATACTTCCACAAGTTTCGGTTCCGATTGCTGCTGCAGCTAGGCCAGCACTCGTTGCAATTGCTGAACCGCTGCTACTTCCCGATGGATCTCCATCGGCAACATACGCTGAACTAGAGAAATCAAAATTCGATTGAAAACAAAACGAATTATTGACGATTTCAACCTGCTTGCACCACCTCGAGGTGACCATCCATGACGAGTAACATTTTCGGACATGACATTCGCCCATTGACTCATCGATGTTTTGCCGAGAATAATCGCGCCGGCTGCTCGTAATTTCTCGACAATAAACGCGTCTCGAGGTACACGCGCGCCTACTAATGCATAACTACCGGCTGTTGTTTGCATTTTGTCGTCTGTTGCGATGCTATCTTTGATTAGAATCGGAATTCCATGAAGTATCGATCGAGAACCGTTGACTAGCCGTTCGAAATCCAAAGCTTTGGCGATTTCGAACGCATCGGGATTGGTTTCGATAATTGCATGAAGTGGATGAGCACCTCGATCGTTCAACATGCCGATACGATCTAAATACCAACGAACTAAATCCACAGACGAATAACGGCATGATGAAAGATCAGCTTGTAGAGTTTTGATGTCGATTGTGAGCGGATCGATTAACGGAATCGATGAATTCGTTGAACAATTGATAAACACTGGTTCATGTAAAAAAACTATATAAGTAAAAACTGAAATGAGATTTTGTTCTGTAGTTAGTTAACAATCACTTTTATTACTGCTTAAAATCAAACTAGCAAAAACAATCAAGAAAAATGTTAAACCAACAACCGACATGATTTTATCCATATACGTATATGTCGCAAAAGAACGAGCCGAAGATATGTATATATGCTTGTGATTTGACAAAAAACCAGCGAATAAATAATTATATATCTATCTATCTATCTATTTTATTTATTCGAATAGAAGAATTACAAAGAATTCAATGGAACATTGTCTAAAGTGTTTTTCTAATCGCATCTTCAAGAACATCGACAGCAAAATCTGCGTCTTCCATTGTTATGCACATTGGTGGTTTTATTCGAAAGATATGTCCGAAATTGCCACCTTTGCCAACCAATAAACCATTGTCTCGACAGAGATTAACGATTGCATTCATTTTCTCAGCTGGATACGGTTTTTTCGATTCCTATTTTTCACATAGAAAAAACAAAAAATTGTCGAATTTCATTTGAAATCTATGTTTTAACAAACTTGATCGGTAACCATTTCCATTCCAATCATCAAACCTTTGCCTCGAACATCGCCAACAACTTGTGGTAATTGATCACGTAGTTTAGCTAAACGTTGAAGAATGTGCGTGCCAACTCGATGTGCATTCTCTTGTAATCTTTCTTCTTTGATTACATCGAGCACGGCCGATGCAACGGCACAACCAATTGGATTGCCGCCGTACGTGTTGAAATAGCTGCCAACAACTTTAGCAATTTCCGGCCGAGTGACGACGGCAGCAAATGGAAATCCATTGGCAATTGCTTTTGCCATGACAACTAAAACGAAAAATCTGTTTTTTTTTCTTATTATCAAATTTCATTTTTACCAATATCAGGTTTCGATCCGTGACCTTGATAACCCCAAAAATGTGTGCCAGTACGACCGAATCCGCTTTGAACCTACTCAAATAAAACCAAATTTTGCATTCGAAACCCGTCCGAGATCAAACAAACCTCATCGGCAATGTACAAACCGCCGTTTTGTTGAACGAGTTCTGTCGCTCGTTTGACGTAACCCTTCGGGAATTGTACCGATCCACCGAATCCCTAGATGCAAGTCTTTTCGATTTCAAAATATCTTCAAACAAAACAAACTTGAATCGATTCGATAAACATTCCAGCGACTTTCTTCTTCGAAACTTCATAATTAAGAATTTCTTCGACTTGTTCGACATAACGGTCCGACGCTTGGCAATGATCGGGCGCGCAATTACACGAACGAGTTGTTTGCACAGGTGAATCTCGACAATATCGACCGCCCCAAATGCCTCGATAAGGATCGGGATTCATCGCGACCCGAGTGCCTGTTGCATACGGTCGTTTAAATCTAAACATCGATTCCTCTCAATCAGATAAACAAAAAGGAAAATCTTATTCACCCAGCAATGTTCGTCAAACCTAATGTCGATTGAACGACACCATGATAAGAATTTCTATGCAAACGAAAAATAAAGTTTTTTCTTTTTTTTTGTTCGAGAAATTCAATCACCTCAATGAAATGACTTCGGTTTGCTTTGTATATTCCTTTGCTAGATGTAGAGCGAGATCATTCGCTTCAGAACCACTGTTTACAAACAAACACACCTTGAAAGTCCAAAGTAAAAACTCAATTTCAACGAGAGAAAAACAAAAAAACTGCTCGTTTACTGATAAATGTGGGTCATCTTTGAAATGACCCAATAACTTCTCGGCATAGTCTCGAACTGAATCTTGCAAATAATAACTCGACAAATGCCAATATTTATTCATTTGTTTGGTTGCAGCTTCGATCAATTTCGGATGGCAATGTCCAACACCGACCGTAACAATTCCAGCAAATAAATCTAAATAACGTTTGCCGGCAGTGTCGTAGATGTACTGACGTTCACCACGAGCAACATGCAAATGTTCTTTGTATTGAAGAAAAGGAAATGATAAATGTTGAGCAAAAAATTCATTGATCGTTTTGCCACTTGTCGATGACAAACGAATCAACTAGATGAAACGAAGATTTCTCAAAAACTCAATCGAATGTTTCTCTCGGATTTCAAACTACTTGTTTTGCTGGTTGATGAATCGATCGAAGTAGCATATTGTTTCGAATATGTGTTGTAAATAGATATTCAATGTTAGCAAATGAAACGAATAGAAGATAAGAAAAAAAAAGTAGGTGCGGTAAACAATTTCTCTCGATTATCTCTTGTTTACAAGCCATTAGTAGTTCTTATCAACAAAATTGAAATCGAAATAAGATAGAACACGTATACGTTTTTATTAAAATGCTGTTCTCAATATTATATATATTTATGAAAATAAATTCGTTTTCATCTAGTTCAATCAACGTTTATGAGATTCGTTGGATAGATCTTCAGTTAGTAAAGGCGTCGATGGTAGAGATGAACATGTACATTGACTACAATCACTTCTATTTCTCATTGCTTCTTGTGGTGTTAAATATAACCGAGAGAAATTCGAGTAAGGTCCCGATTGTTGACGTGTCATTGTCAAAATATATTCGGGTATGCATTCATATTGATGAATATTCTGTTGAGTATCTTGCAGATCATCGGTCAATTTGTTAATATGCTGTTGATGATGTTGAGACGAAGAGGACGATGTATGTGTCATTGGCATCAATTGATGCGTATAGTAATCATCACAGCAATTCGATGTGCACTAACAAAAAAAAACAAAAAGAAAACGTACATCCAGATGTGATTGATTTCTATATCGTTGACAAGTGTCTATTATCAATTTCCGTACGAATTTGATTGATAAAAATGTTAAGTGTTTCGCACCTGTGCGAGATTTTTCACGTGTACACATGATTTTTCTCTCTCTCTCTTTACCTTGTAATGTTCATTCGTTCTTGTACATGTTGTCATGTGATGATGACGATGGTGAGATTTTAATGATAATGAACCAGATGTTAAATAATCTTTGTATTGTTTTTCTTCTTTTCTTAATTTTCTAAAAGATCGTTTTTTTTTCTCTTTAAATCAACGGAGATTTTTTTCTGGGTTTTAGTCAATTACTTGAGACAAATAAAAATAAAAATCACAATTATAATACAGCAGATCACACAGATAACAAGCGAACTAAGAAGAAATAGATTAAATCCTGATATGGATTGAATTGTTGTTGGCGTCGATGAACGAACACATTGACCATTGAAGATTTTGACGTCATCGAAATGCTCGAACATCGAACCAGGTGGTTTAGGCGGAGGACGGACTGTAAATAGAGGTGGAGGGGGAAGACGTCGTATACTATCATTCTTCATCTTGAATTAAAACATAGTAATTATTGTGCTTTATACTGAAATGTAAATAGCTCGATTTTTCATTGCATGACATTCAATAAGAACTTTCTCTTTCTCTCTCTCTCTTTTTCTCTCGCTCTCGTTCTCTCTTTTTCTCTTTCTCTGTTCATTACGTATTAAGAAGTAAGAAAAAAACTAATAAACACACTGACTGTTATCACAATATAAATGCACGAGTTCATATCGATGAAGAAGAAAAAAAAAGAATTCCTTGTCATCACATATGCAAGTTGATATTCTCTGCATCGATGATTATTATGTAAAAAGAAAAAGACGAGCGACGACTTGACGTTTAAAATATTCACCAAATGTTTCGCCTCAAGGCTAAACTATCTCTCTCTTTTTTTTAAACATTCACTTATACAATTGAACAATCGTTCATCATCATCATACGAGTATAACTACGCATCCTTCAATTAACCACTAATGACATGTGACAGTCCTCTTTCATTAACGCCCGAGATCAAAACTAAGCCAAGGGCAAAACAGAAAAAAAAACGGTACATTATGTGATATTCAATCTCCCGATTTGTCTCGAATATTTCATCCTCAATTGCATATCTCGATCTCGATTTACATTGTTAGGTTATTCGATCTCGATACTATAAACGAATGGTCGAGATATATGACGTAATCGATCTAATTAGAACACAATGAACTCTTCATCACACTTTCAATTTTGTCAAACTCGACTTCGTATTCTTCGTTTTGTTGTTTCAAGATCTACATTCACTCGGATATTTTTAACTAACATTACTCATCATATATGCTTCATTGGCCATTTGACTTTCCTAATGACGATTATGCAAAGAAAGAAAAAACGATGACTAATTCATGCATATAGAAAGAAAAGCAAATGAGAGATGGTGACTGTCTTTCTATCCAATGATAATTGAAACTGAAAACGACACTGTGCGTCCTTTTTCCTTACTTTGTTCATTTCATCCAATATTTGTCAAGTAGTAAGACGAAACAGAACACTTTTTTCTTCTTCCCTCTCTCTCTCTCTCTCTTTCGCTATTTGATTATATGGAATTAGCTCGATTCTTTTGGTGAGAAGGTCAATTTACACATACACGGACAAATAAACGAGGTTATTCCTTGACAAAAAAAAAGAAATATACGGACACCTGTAGTGTCATGTAAGACGATCTTTTCTATTCCATTATATGTGCATGTACATATCAAACAGTGTATTTGTGTGTAGACTAGACGATCTAATCTTTCTTTTTCTTTGTTGTGCATGTGAACATATGCGTATGTTTGTATATCTTGTTCGATGAAGATTGAACACAGCAGGAAATAGTTTTTTGAACGTGCTCGTAGATTATTTGACATTTTGTTCTTACCGTTTGTCATTCGTTTGCAATGTGATAATTAGTTAATCAAGAAAAGACGAACGAAAAGTCCGAGAGTGTCAAGTGGGAATGATGAAGATGAGCTTAAGGCAATCGTCTCTCGATTCAAAAGAAAGAAATTGCTTATGTGTCAATGATTCTCACAGGATAGGATGAGATATGTCATCGATATGGACAGGTCAATCTCTTGAGGCCAACAACGATGAAGAATGTTAGTATTGAGAGATCGTGTGCAGACAGAAAAAAGAAATGGAATCCTGTGATGAACAATGTCTATTACTGAGAAACAAAAGGGCTATGATCTTTCATCAATAGACACAGAAAGAAGAAGAAGAAAAAAAAGATTATTCTGTCAATAATTTCACTATGATTGTATGGAATTCTTTTTGTTAATCCATGCATCTCTTACAAAGAAGTCATATCGGAAGTTTTAATGTCCTTCTTCTTTTCTAACAAGTCACTTGACTATTATAATAGTTTCTTACACAACTTCATACTTATTTTATTAGGAACACAATACAACAATGACATATTTTTCTATGCCCTTTCTCTAAATTAACGAACCGTATCTGTTACTTTTGAAATCACAAATCCTTTGCATATCTCTCGAACGTGAGCCATATATATTCATTCATATTAAAAAACGTTTAATCAAGAATAAATATGATAATTAAACATGTATCAGCATAAAGACATTGCTAGTATTGAGAAATCGTGTGTCTTTATATTACAACGAAACAAAAGGACTATGATCTTTCATGAAATCGAGCAGAAAGAAAGGAAAACGATTTTTCCATGGAATTCTTTTTGTTAATCCATGCACACCTCTTATAAAGAAGTCATATCATCCTTCTTCTTCTTTTCTGTCATTTGACTATAATAGTTTATTGCATAACTTCATACTGATTTCATTAATAAAAGAACCAAGAAAAAATAAGTATTGTGATCAAATGATATCGTAAGAGACGAAAACGAAAAATCCAGGGTTTGATGTCTCCCTTTTCGTGCAAATTAATCAAGCGTAACCGTGGATTTAAGTCTTTGTTCGGACGTAAAATCGATCATACCTTTATCTACCTGTCTCGTATCGAAAAACATTGGTGAATCATGAAATCTCTTACGAAAAGACAATTAAGAGAACAAAATCTCGAAGTCGTCAGAGATCTTTGGCGACTCGCCCGGCAAATGTTGATACCATTGGTTATATTATTAATTGCTCTTCTATTATTCTTGTACGATGATGATCTGGTAAGATCGTTTTTTTTTATCTAACTCCTAGATATGCTTTCGATTTTAGGCAGGAGCTCGCATAAAATATATCTACGCAAAATAAACAACATGTACTGTCAAGAACATTTATCCAGTTTTTAGTAGATATTCAATCGGTATTTTTCTTTATGTGTGTAATTTATTATCGAGAATAAATAAATAAAACGAAGAAAAAACGACAACGACAGATCTCTAATCAAAAACATGATATCTGCACATTATCATAGATTACCGAGTAATGCGGAGATGCTTTTTTTTTGTTTCGTTGTTTTATTTTCCGAGTTGATACTAAATAAAGTATTACTGACGTATCTTTCTGTGACTAAACATGTGAATCATCGATTAACTATTTTGATGTACCGGTGATTCAAAGGTGGAAATAACCCACAGAAAACAATAAGGAATCGAAATCGTCAACAATTAAGTAGAAAAGAACAAAATGTCATGTCTAATAGCTTTAGACTTTGCGTTTTTCTTTGTTGTCAAAGGTTACGATGCCGATGATTTTCTCTGATTGTGATCTTTGGAGAAGCAAAAACGAAAAAAAAAACGAGCTTTTTTTTTGTTTTCTTTTTTCATTGTAGACGTCTGGCTCTCGGCGTTAATTTACGAAAAAAGAAGAAGAAGAAGAAAAAAAAGAAACTCAGACAATTAAAATAAAGAAGTAATACAATAAAAAATAATGAAATGATTGCGAGAAAAAGAAGAAGAAGAAAGAAAGCACACACGCACACATTTACAATCAGTAGTAGTAGTAGTAGTTGAGAAAGGAAACGCGCAAATTAGATACGTCAAATAAACAACAAAAACAACATTGACGACAAGCAGCCAGAAGAATGATCAAGATAAAAGATACACCACACACACGACAGCAAAAGAAATCAAGCCGTCTCGGATCAATATACTTGACTAGTCGCACTCTAGAGTAGATTTTAAACGAAAACGAGAGAGAGAGAAAGAACAAAAAAAAATTAAATATGAATTCAAAGAAGAAAAAGAGAGACAGAGATCGACCGGCGCTTGTCGAGATTGACAATTTGAGGGAAAAAACGGGAGAGAGAGAGAGAGAGAAACAAGAAGCTGAGCGACGGCGATACTTGGTATCTGGATATACGCGAGAACGTGTGTTTTTTTTTGTTTTTAATTATAAAAGAAAAAACTGAAATTTATAAGAAGTCTGTTTGTGTGTGTGTGTGTGTAATTCAATGTCTAATAAAGACCACTGGCACGGAGATTATTTGTTATGATGACATCAGTAACAGCATCACTAAACAACACAAACAAATTCTTGATCGATCAATGCAAAAAAAAAACTTACAAAACAAATTGAACATTCTGAGTATCTGTAGCGCATGTCAAATGACAGTAGATTTCCTAAGAAAAGAGCCGAGATCGAAATCGATTTGTGTTGAATTTTTAACAAACTTTTTGTTCGCTCTTGTTTTGTGCCACGAATTGAGCTTGAATATATTCGCTCGCTTCGGTATATTCATCTTTGCCTTGATATTCGGGAAAACATTTTCTTAAAAGAACAATGAGATTCGATCGAGTTGATTCGAAGCAAAATTCGATTTACCTCAAACTCGATCGAGTGATTTTCTCGGCAAAAAGATCTTTTTTATTCAAAAAGAGAATAATCGATGTGTTAACAAACCATTTGTTGTTACAAATCGAATCGAATAGACGAAGTGACTCGTGCATACGATTGGTGGTTTCATCTTCGACGAGAACCTAGACGAGAAAGTCAAGATATTATGATTGTGTTCGTTGTGATTGGTTTTACTTGATCGTATTCACTCAAAGCGACAATGAAAATAATTGCTGTGACATCTTCGAAACAATGAATCCATTTCTTTCGTTCGGATCGTTGTCCGCCGACGTCAAAAACGCGAAAATTCAAATCTTTAAACGTAAAATTAATCTCGACGATGCCAGTTGTTTTGACACGCGTTCGTAGAATATCTTGTGTGCTCGGCAAATATTGTGGCGAACCGATTTCATCTAATTTATCGAGAAAATATTTCGCCGAATCATTCAATTGATATTCATTGGAACGATTGAAACATTGCTGAACGCCATTGTCATTCCACAGTTTTTTCATTGCATCGAGTAGTTCACTTTCGAATGGTTCGGTGTCGGCCATACGAGAGATTTTGTCCAAAACCATCGCCGCATCTCGTTCACGATCCGGTGAACCGAACGGGATGTTAAGCGTTTCCATAGCTCGAATGATCGTGGCCAACGATTGAATTGTATTTGAATAGACAACTTCACGATACTGTTCGAAATCTTCTTTCGAATAACCATCCATGTGAATGATTTTCATTTGTTTTAAGATCGTTGATTTGCCGGATTCACCAGCACCTAAACGCGAAAACAAAACGATTTTTCGTTTTGAATAGAAAAACGAGGAGATTTTCGTACCGAGCAATAGTAATTTGACGTCTTTAGCTGCTCGTTCGGCGTCTTCTTTGAGTTGTTTATCTAATGCTTTGCTTCGTTCCATAGCTTCGCGCTCTTCTGAGCTCATACCCGATGCACAAAGACCCATTTTAGCTGGAAGTAGCTTTTTACGTAACTGGAAAATAAAGAGAAAAAAAAACAAACATTTCAATAAACAGTCAAACTTTTCTGACGCACCCAGTTCATTTGCGTAAGTAGAGGCAAAAAACACGATCTCAATACTTTTTTTTTATTCTTTAACTTCCGTTTCTCGACTTTATATACACACACTCGGGGTAGATTTGATGATCGATAGGAAAAAGGTAGAACAATCGCGTGTCAAAAATCGTCTTAACTAAATCTGATTCTCATGAGATGATGTTTTGATTTTTAATTTGAGATTAGTGTTTCCAATAAACAAACCTCCGACATACATGCACTGTTTCGAATAATTGTTCGATTTATGCCTTCTCTATTTCATATTTTGTGTGCGAGTTGAAACTGTTCTCTGATTTCTCATCGGTGTATTGATAAAAAAAGAAGAAGAGAAGTCGAAACAGAGAGAGAGAAAGGAAATTTATAGAATCGTGTGCGTGAGTGGGATATTTTATTTGATCGATATGCCGAGTGTGAATAGAAGGAAATGTATGCATGTGTGTGTTTTTCTTTATCCTTACCATATTGAGTTATTTTATATTCCTTCTTGTTTCTCTTTCTATTGATGTTGTTATTTAAAATACAAAAGAGAACGAGAGAGGGAAAAAAATCGTATACCGTTTTGTTAACTCGTTTTCTTGAAATGTCTCCGCTGTGCGTCATCACGACGGAACATTTCCTTCTTTTCCTTTTTTTTGCTTCTTCGGCGTTATGTGCCGTCGGACGGATTTTTTCCTCCTCTTCCTCTTTTTTCTCCCTTAAACTATCGTTGTCACTACAAGAAAGAAAAAAATGCTGTTGCAACTACTTCTCTTGTTTGGTCAATAAACTAAAATATTCGGTAGACTATGACGATGAAATGAATTTTAAGACCAAAAGACTTCAATAAGTAAATAAATAAATACCTATATGTGAGAGAAAGTTCAATAGAATTGTAAAAAAAAAGGCGAGGATGATGATTGTCGATTGAAATTGTTGAATGTCGAACAAGAAAATAAAATGTTAGCTGACGTTCAAAATTCTAGAAAAAAAATAAACGAGATTTAATAGTGAGATTATTGAAGTGAAAAATGAATTCTCACCGTTGATGAATCAAAAAACTGAACATCGTTGATTAATTTTCATTGAATGAAATCAATTGAAGATTTTTCCTTTTGTCAATCTGAAAATTCGACGATGAATTAAAAGAATTCTTAGTAAAAAAAAATGCTATTAGATGTTCGTCGTGATGGTAGAACTAATATTGTTGTTATTGTGTTGTGGGTCGTCGCCTACTCTATTCTACATACTACATAGATAGAAGAGATAGAAGAGAAAAGCCCTTTTTGTGCTCTCTTTCTGCTTTTTTTCTTCTTCTTACTACGGAAAATTCTTTCTCTCTCGCTAGTTGGCCAATAAGCAGCGGTTGGGATCTGAACTGCTCGTAGTCGTTCGTTTGCTTATCGCAATTTTTTCCTATTCTTCTCTTGTAATAAAGTAGATAATAGTTCACACTCGTCGTCGGTCGGGCAACAGCTGCCGACGAGCTATCCGACGACGCTTTCTGCAAAGTTTTTTTCCTCTCTCTCTCTCTCTCTACTACAGCGTATATATTAGTAAGCGAGTAACGACGGACGGACAGACGATAGAATTTCTTCTTCATTAATATGATTAGACTGCCACTGCTTGTCGAACGTTCTTTTCTCGCAATGCAAAGAATACGACAAGATAAGAGCGATGATGGTTGTGCTGTTAAAATAGAGAACACGACTATTGCCATCAGGATTCAATAGAAAATATTATTAGGAGAAAAAAGAAAGAAAGAAAGAGACGATACATGCATACAGACAGACGTCGAAGAGTAGAAGAAGAAGAAAAAAATAGAGAGAGAGCGGATGTATATTTATCTCAAGAAGAAGAAGATGAAAAATGAAAATATCTTTCCAACTCATTGATTTCTTTTCGAATTAGAGTCATATTCATATTAATCAAGGAATATTTTTATCAAGTTCTCTTGGGAGACAAAAAAAAATTGAAAAAAAAAAAAAAACGACATTTTTTCTTTCGAATATATCAAAAAGATAACCAAATACGATGAGAAAATCAGCCAACTGACAGTATTTGTACAAAAAAGTGTTTTTTTTTTCTTCTTTCGATCAATGATCTGCTATTGGTCTCAGATGAACCTAATATCTCAAAAGAGAAGAAAAACACAACACGCACATCAAATCCATCGTTTCATTCTGCCTCGAGGTTAGTTCTCTAAGTCCTGCTAAAGATTAAATGTAACCCTAACGATTATTTGTCATGAACATAAATTTCTTCTTATCTTTCATTAAAAAAAAAAATAATAATATTTTCTCTCGACATGTCATTCAAATGTAAAAAATGACTCGATGTTTTCCTTTCATGATATTCATCATTTATCTCAATGAAAACACGTCCGATTCATGTCTACAGACTACATATGCTTGTTGATTTTTCTCTCTCTCGCTCTCGTTCGTTCGAAATCTTGAGCACAATTTGATTATTATTGTTGTTTTTCCTCGATCTGATTAATAGGACATGATCATCAAATGTCCATTTTTCGAATAATTGGAATCTTTTATTCAATTATTTACTCCAGAAAAATAATATAAATAACAACGAAAAGAGAGAGAGAGAAGCACGTCGTTGTACTCGACGAGTAATTGTTTTTAAGAGCAAATTTAACAAATGAATTTTTCATAAAAAAAAGTGATATTCGATATTGAAAACTAATATTTGCTCTTGTTTTTCTGCTATTATTATTATTTAATATGCGTTGTTGACGTTAATGAAGAACGTTTCTTATTAGTATTGGAAAACGCGGATACCGTCGTGATTTTCGTGCTTAATTTTTTCAATGTTAGTGATGGTTTTTTCTGTTGAATAATCGAAGGTTTCGTAATAGACGGTAGGACGAAAGCTTTGGGCTTGAGATTCGGATCGAATAGATTGAGAATTTCGTGAACATAGACTTTGGAATTCGTATTATTTTGTGTATTGATTCCGATTGGCAATCGGTTGGTTGATTTTGTCAATGAGATTTTCGGGTAACGTTTGACGAGATAAATTCGAAGGTTAGTCAATGATTCCGATTGAAATGTTCGATTGATCAATGATCGATAGGAATTTGTTTGATCTTGAATTGTTTGGAGAAAAAAATGTTCGAAGAAATTCTTGTATCGATACGTTTTCTCATCAGCTGGAATTGTTTGATAGAATTGATTGATTAAATGTTTGTTGTATTGAGATGTTTGTGCAGGTCGACTTTTAAATTCAAGGTAATCGAACATATTTTTCAATTGAATCGTATCGCGAACGAATGGTGAGACATCAGTTTTACTTAATAATGTCAAAACATAATCATATCGGCCGCAGAATACCGCTAAAAACAAGGTGTGTGTGTGTTGATTTTACGCGAAAGACACACAAAATCTCTCTTACCGAGAAGTAACGGCGTATAACCGAAATAATTTCTTTCGTCAAGATTCAGTCCGAATTTGAGATATTTTTCAATTAATTTCTCTAAAATATTCGTCGTATTTCCACCGTAAATGATCGCATAATGAAGAATTGTATTGCCAAAACGATCTTTATTTTGAAAATTTAAATCAATCGAATTATGATTTAGTAAGAAATCAAACAAACGCATTCGTTTGTATCTCAACGAATACATTAAAACATTACAACCGAAACCATCGTAAACATTGACTGAATAATTATATTTCGGCGAAAGCAGTAAACGCATTGTTCGATAGGCAAAACCTTCGTCTGCATGTGAACATAGTTGAATAAGTGACGGGACACAAGTTGAATCTTTCGACGATGTCGAAGTAGCAGAATTCGATGAATTTAAACTTCTGTCATTGGTACTCGATGATTTCAAACGATTCATTATTTTTCTTCTATCGAACTGAAAAAATTGCACCTTGATTTGTTTTTATCTAATCTTTGCTTTGCTAACTAACCAACCGTTCGTTTCGAATTGTTTGAATAGTGTTAATCAACAGAAAAACATTTGCACGTCCGTTTAGAAATTAAAAGAAAACGAAGAGAAAAAAGTAATACTCTTTCCTTCAAGTTGTTTTATATAAATTCTCTTTCTCTCTTCGTTTTCGCAGTAGGCGATTGACTCAAGTAAATTTAATTGAATTTTTTGTGTTCTTACATCGAATTTCAACGATTTCTTTGGCTAATGTCAAATGTCTTCTGTTTCTCTCGAGTACATAAATCGAATGAGATATTTAACTTTTATTTAAGAATGAATTTTCATTAATAACAAGAAGAGAAAGAGAGAAAGAGAAAGAAGAAGTAAATAACCTTTTGTTCATTTCTAAGAAGTTCTCCTATGCACGGCAACAAAAAAAAATGAGAGAAGAAACGATAAACACGAGAATAAAGAATAGTTATCGAGTAAAAAATCATTTATTTACATGAAAAATCTTTGTTTCTCAAGTAATTATTTCGACGTAGTTCGATGGAAGTAGACCTTGTTTGCCAGTCAACGGATGACGGCCAAGCATCCAGCCGGCATCGATATGTTCGCATTCGATGATCGTATCACCTTCGGTGAAACTGATTTCATCCGATTCGGAAGCTGTATACGAGTAGAGTGCACGGACTTTCATCTAAAAATCATATTTCAGTTAACGATAACAAACAAAAAACAAAAAATTACTAAAGTCGATCGACTGTTATTGTTATTGTTCGGTTGTGGAACTTGAACTTCGTATTCTAAAACGAAGATTGTTAAATGAAAATGAAGAAAGAGTAAATACTCGTGTTTTGAATGGATTTAGCTGTTGGCTCGTAACCACGAGATAATGAGCCACGATCGTCATTGAGTGGATCGTAGTCCGCAACTAGAACAAGTTCAATTGAATTGATTTTTTAAAAATTTTCAACCTACCACGTCCAACTTTAGTTTCCGTTGAAGTGATAATTCGATTGGAATTGTTAATATGATTATCTTTAGCAAAAGAAAAAAAATGTTAAATTAACTTTTTTGAAAAGAATTTTCTCACCATTCGAAATGATTTGTCCTGAACTTTCCTTTCGTTTGCCTGTATATTCCGCTTGACTGACGATTCGTTGATGTTCTTTGGCTCTTGTCAACGCGGGATCATCAGCAACGACAGTAAATTTACCTTTACTTTTATTAAAATCTTCGTGATATTTCGCCTTGAACGAAAAAAAAAGCATCAAATTCACGTTCAATCTCATCGAATTGTCGTCTTACATTGCTTTGAATATCGGTTAGCAAACGTATTCGTTGCATTTCAGGATTATCCACGACGACTGTTGGCTTCGGTTGTGGATAATGTCTGCAAACAAACAAAGAAGAAATCGAAACTAATCATTCATAACTTGAAATACGTCAACGTACACTTGACAATAAGGCATTTTCTCATAACCTTTGACGTTTTTAACATTCAATGTCATTCCACATACAGTACATTTGAGACAGCCCTTATGCCAGAACTTGACGACACAAAAAAGAAAACATTTGTTTGTTTTTAATAAACACAGATGATTTTACTTTATCCAAACATTTGATTTCTTCAGCTGGATAAACGATTTTTTCGCATTTACCACATTTTTTATTTTGGATATTCGACATATTTGTTTCGTCGACGACTTGTATGTGATTATGTTTTGTCTTTGTTACGTCAAATCAAACAAATAGACGAAGAGAGGAGAAGAAGAAGACAAGATCAATTCGATTGATTGATTGAACGATCGATTGATTGATATCTTTCAACAGATGGATAAGAAAATAAATAAATCAAATTCAATTTTTATTTTATCAAAAAAAAGTTTTTTTTTCATTTACAAATCAACGAAAATTTTATCGTAAAAATTCATTCAAATTCTACAGCGACATCTTTTTTTTTTCAAACAGGGAATATGATCCATGAATGCCTTGCTGCAATATTCATTCATTCGGTCAGTGTCATCAGTTACACTAAGTAAACTGTGCACGAGATAGTCTTTTGACAAACCTAACTATCGAGTTTTACCTTGATTACACGAAGTCGACCTTATCTGGTTATTTCTCTTACGAAATACAAATATGAATAAAAAAAAGTCCTTTCACTTAATTCGAATGAATCCAAATAAAATCGATCATACACATCTTATCGTTTGTTCCTATACTATCTTTAACTAAAATTTGAATTTCATGAAGTATCGATCGAGAACCATTGATTTGTCGTCCGAAATTCAAAACATTATTAGCAATTTCGAATATATCAGGATTTGTTTCAACAATTGCATGAAGTGAATGGGCAGCACCTTGATCGTTCAACATTGCAATACGATCCAAATACCAACGAACTAAATCCAATGATGAAAGATCAGCATGCAGTGTTTTGATATCGACTGTGAGGGGATCAATTAATGAAACAGATGAATTTGTTGAGCAATTAGTAATAAAGACTGATTCATGTGAGAAAATTAAATAAAAAAAATAATGATTTTTTTGTACTTACCAATCATTTTTTGTTACTGTTTAAAATAGGACTAATAAAAACAGTCAATAAAAAAATTAAACCAACTGACATGGTTTTATGTTTGTAAATAGTCTCTCTCTATATATAATTCCTTGATTAGTACAACTGCAGAACAGCGACGCCAAATCACATTTCTCCCTCATCCTCAAGACTCGTGCCAACAGTGAAATTATAAGATGATATATCAATGGGAGTAACGAATCATCGAGAGGAAAAATTAATTTTAGTTCAGTTCGTTGCATTGCTAAACACATTGTTCCAAATCTGTGTTGTCGTAAAATGAATTACGACATGAGTGGTCTGAATTCAATGGAACGATAACGATTAGAAATTATCTGTTTTCATTTGTACTTTTAATAAACTTCCATCGAATCTCTAGAGTCTCAATTAACTATCTTTGTCAAAAATGTTGCTAAAGTGTTATACGACACTTACTGATCATCAATTATCGAACGAATACGAAAAGAAAACATCGTCTGATGAATTCAATCGCTGTCTATTGAATAATTGGTCTGAACATATGTTATTGTTTTCATTGACGAAATCGGTCAGACAGAAGAAATGAATATAAAATGATATTGTTTGCAATATTTGTCAAGTTGACAAATAGTTTGTAGATTTGCTGATAGAGATGGAACATTTACCTGATGAAATTTGTTTGATTATTTTCAAAAAAATCAATGATATTTCATTGCTTTATTCGTTGATGGGTATCAATCAACGAATAGACAAAATTCTTCATGATTCGACATTCACGAAAACTCTGTCGTTCATGAAAGATATGTCGATGGATCGTATTTGTTTATTTGACAACCAAATAATTGATCGATTTTGTTTGGAAATTTTGCCTCGAATCGAACATAAAGTCGAATGGATAAATATTGAAATGTCATCAATGAAACGAATTCTTCTCTCGGCAAATTATCCGAATTTATATGGACTCGGAATTTATAATATAGATAAAGCCGATATATTCCTTGATTTGTCAGGTAAAATTCTGATCTGTTCAAAGATTTCACAATTAAACAATCGATTTAGATCAAAGTTTATTAGTGGATCTTTTTAAAAATCAAATAAAATCGCTTGTTGTTCAAACAAATTTGAAAGACAACTATTCATCTTGTTCAAGATCAACTCTCTTTGCGAATATTCTCAAGATAGTTTCGAATTTAAACATTTTAAATTATGATCCATTTGATTGTCGAAATCAGTCTATTTCATTTGATCGAATTCACCAATCGGTTTGTTCATCAAGTTTAGTAGAATTACGTGTTACTCTTCGCGAATTGACGGATTGTTTGTATATAGTCGATGGTCGATTCAGTCAATTACGATCACTTGATGCCAAGATCGAATCATCTTCTTCGGGAAAACTATTTCTCTCTCAAGTAGATTCAATTTTCATTTTTTTATTCTCATTAAAATAAACTTTTGTATTTTTCTTAGAAGAAAATATTGAATTTAAAATATTTTTCATTAGTTTTTCGTTCGAGAATCTTTTGTTATGATTTATCGGTTGTTCCACTTTTACAACGAATGTCAAATTTAGAAGAACTTCATCTATCTTTGCAATGTTATCAACAACAATCGTTGATCGATGGAAATCATTTGAAAGACAATATTCTTCGTCATTTATCTCATTTAAGAATATTTCAATTTAATATTTGTTCATTTGTTGATCGTTATGATCGATTGAATTTATTATCAAATCAGTATATTAGAAATACATTTCAAAATTTGCCAACTGATGAAATTGTATCTTCGATTGATTATTTCCCAGAAGAGAACAGAAGTCAATGTCATGCTTATTCATTGCCGTATACATTGACAACTTATGAACGAATTACAAATCATTTCTCAGGTGGATTATTTGTCAATGTGCGTCAAATTTCTTTATTTGATGAAAAACCATTTGAACATGAATTTTTTATTCGAATTCAAAAATCATTTCCATTTGTAAACGATTTAACTGTTTTTAATACAAAAGCGCAAGCAAATAATCAAAACAATTTTCAATTGATTCATTATCCTCATCTTCGTCGTCTTTGGCTTTGTTTTGCTGATGAAAGTTATGTTGAACAATTTCTACTTTCAACGAAATCAGCATTACCATTTAATCTTAATCTATATGTTGGTTATGAAGTTATTCGAAGGGTGACACACGATTTTAAAAGGTTTCAAACAAGAATTAATTCATCAAAAATAAATTGTATCTATGAGGACAGAAAACATCAGTTTTCAAAAGATTTTTTACGTTATTTTCTTACTACCGAATATATGTAATGTTTTTCTCTTCGTTGTGAAAATGATTCAACTCAATAGAACATTGTTTTCGAATAAAATTTATCTTTGCCTGGAATTTCTGTTTCTATTATTTTGTATTTCGAGAGAAAAGAAGATAGAAAACGAGAATAACACGTGTCTATATAAGGATGGACAGATTTTTCATTTGATTACTGAGAAAAACAAAATGGACGATGAAGCATTAGTTGGCTTATGGACCTTTATTTTTGCATATCGTAATGAATATAAAAACACGATTGAAAAATTATTAGTAGCATTTCATTGGTACATGGTAATCGAGAAAAAAATGAAAATCAAGTTGAACCAACAAGTAGAAAAACAAATATAGATTATAATTCTATGTTTACATTTTGTAGTTTACTGAATTTTTGCCAATGTCTGCTCGTCAAGAATGCAGTGCCGATGAGAAATTGAATTTACAGTATGGCAACGGAATATCAAACATCGAATGTTGTTTTACCATTACAAACGATATAATTTTACTGGAAATGGTATGTTTTCATTTTGTTTTATTTTTCTTTGTAGATAAGTGATACATTCGGTCATACCATTGAAATGAATGCGAATTATTATATGGCAAATGGGTAAAATAAATAGATATTTCAACAAAAAAAAAAACGCTTTTTTTCTTAGCAATATAATGCAGGAACGAATCAGCCATTTACTTGCGTTATTTAAAAACTCTTTACGATTTTTCGGCATTTAATCCAAATATGCCTTTTCTTATGTGCATTTCATTTGTCGAAAATAAATCATAAGACATGTGAATTTTCGATTCGTTAATATGATTATTAAATTCTTTTGCTAAGTTAATCATTGTTTCTCTCCATGAAAATGAAAAGTTCTTTCTACGAAAAAGATCTTGAGGATGTTCTTCGATATTAGTAAGAACGATTACTAGATATATTATAATGGCATCTATGTGTTAATTTGTTGTTTTATTTTTGATCGGATTTCGTTGGAAAATGGAATTCGATACCATGTCTTTTTTATTCAAAAAAAAAATTCAAAAAAATGGTGTTAAGTTCAAAGTCATTTTCGTGTTGCAAATCGTCTTATTGATTTATTTTGTCTTATTTCGGCAGCAATTCGATTTGGATTGAATTGTTGATTCAATTTAATGAAGAGAGCAAACATTCCAATGAAATGAATCGGAACTATTGCCATCATCGACAGAACTGTGGTAATAGCTAATGGCTGTCTACAAGCATCTTCCAAATCTTTGAGATTGATAACAGATATCGGTGAGGTTGTCGCTCCCCCTATTGCTACAGCTATTCAATGAATTTCATTCTAATTAACAAATAGAACAAAAGGAATGACAAACTTGTGGCTGTTCCCGATTGAGTCGTCGTTGTTGTTGTTGTTTGTGTGGTGGTTGTTTGAGTTTGAGAAGCAGTTAATACGATACCTGTTGTCGTTAAATTTTCCATTATTGTTGTTGTGCCTAATGGCTAAAAATCACTTTTTGATTTATCAATATAGAATTCAGTTCCTATCTTACTCTTGTTGTCACAGTACCAGTTGTTGGTGGTGTAGTCGTTGTTGTTGTTGTACTTGAAAGACTTGGATTCCAAATATCGAATTGCCAAAATGTTGAATTATCGATCGGAGCTGATTCAGCATCTATATTAATTCAGTTTTATTTCACAAGAATAAAAAAATCAAAATAATCTTACGACAAAAATCATTTCCACTGGATGCACCACTATCTAAAGTCACATAATATCTATGACTCTGAGTCCAAGTGATTGAAGTCTGAATAATAATTGTATTTCCCACATAAGTAACATTTGGTGACCAACCACAATCATATTGAAGAACAATCAATCCATTGAGAGTTGCATCATGAAAACTAATATATGTTCCATTTCGACCTGGACGATTGACACGAACACCATTTTTACTTTGAATAGAGAAAATCGATTGATTTGCAAAAACAGTTCCGAGTGGTGATGCACTTCCTTGAACAAACAATGGTTCTTGTAAATTAGGAGCAGTAAATCCAACTAGAAAAGTAATACACCATGGATCTGATTGAACATCAGTACTATCAATAGCTCCAGCACAAAAGCCTTGTGGACCATATTGATCAATCGTTGGAGTGAATAGTAAAGTGATCGTGTAAATGCCTAATCATGTACACGATATGTAATGATTTATTTTCTAACAAAAAAATGAACCTGTGCTTGGATTTTCGATTGCTGTTTTGATAAGACCAGTTGGAGAACTTGTTGTAAATTCCTTTATGGTTTTACCAGGACAACCAACTTCAGCAATTACCATTTCAATAGTCAAATTACCTATTGGTGTTCCGATACAAGCTAAATAATAAAGAAAAAATACAGATTTATATTTTGAAAATACATAGTGAAATTGTTAAAATCTAACCTAAATTAGGTCGAACGCCAGTAATAGATGGAGGTGTAGAACAACCTGTTGGAGGAGTAATTCCATAGAAAAGAAATTGAATAGGAACTGAACTCATCGGGGTTGTTATTGTTGAATTATAGAAATCTTCAATTTGCAAAGCCACAGCATAGTAACTATTAGTTTTATTTAATGTATAAGTAAGTGTACAATTATCTTGATGAAGTGAGAAATCAGGTAATGTTGGTGAACAAACAGAAGCACATTCATCATAAGTATTTGTATTGGCTGGTAAATTGTTTGTTGCCCATCGACAACGAAGAGTATCTGTCGAATCTGCATCGCTCATTTGAACAACATGGACATGTTCAACATTAATTGCTCGATAGATAACTGGAAGTGTTGATGTCACTGGAGATGTATTCAGAATTCCATCAGGTCGAATATTTAAATCTATTTTCCCTGTAACTATCCAAACACCATTTCCTTTTATGGCCAAAGGTAACCAAGCATTACTTGTATATCCAATAACATATGTCTGATTCAATAATAATGAATATTTTGTAAATCGTTCTCCTAATGAATAATCGGTTGATGCGCTAAAGTCCGTACAGAACACATCAGCTGTGATAGCCGAGAAATTCGAACAGGAACCTCCAGCAAAACATGTACAATTACCAGTACCACTGCCAATTAGATTTCCAGTTGCGATGCTTGTATCATTACAAGCATACAAAGTTGGAGTATTAAAAGCACTACGACGCCAAGCATAACGTTGATGAATTAAAATCTCTGCTGTTGCACCTGATGGAGTTGTATTCAAAGCTCGCCTTTTGTTAAAAAGAATAAATCTAATTTTAAAAAGAAAAGTGAATGAGAATACAGAATTTACCAACTGATAATTCCACCACGAAAATGCGACCCATCAATCGGATCTAGTTGAATTGTGAAAATTAAAATAATTAAGCTCACGTAAAACATCTTTATGAAATGAATTCAAATTTTCGTTAATGCATTCAGTTATATACAATCGAAGACAAATCATTCTTCAAACAAAACCTTTAAAACAAAACGTGTATTTACGCGTTAAAAATTCACATAAATGCCATTATAGCCGATTGTAAACACGTTCACCGTTTATTTCAAATTTTTGTCTGTCTGGGTGATCACAAAAAGGAAACGGCTTCAAGCTTTTAATCGACAAACGTAAAATTGAATCCTTCAAAAGCATATAGACATGTCTCGACATTGTGTGTCATCTAATTGAACAATGCGAAAAGAAAAATTGTCGAATCATTTGTTTTTAACGTTGACAAGAAAAAAGAATGAATAGTCAAGCAATAAAATCAAATAAAAAACAAGAAGAATTCGAGATAATTAATTATGAAATTATTTACCGATATGGATTCATTGTTAATTACACTTGAAAATGATTTAAATTTTTGTCAAAATCAATTGATAATAAAGAGGATTTTGATTTTGTTTGGCATTTACTTTTTTCTTATTGAATCACAAAAATCTTCACTTGTTTACATCTAATATAGTAAATTTCATTAAAATCATCTTTTACTTTTATTAAACAAGTTTATTTTAAATAGAAAATCGAGCATATTTTCCAATTATGTTCAGATTCGAATTGTTCCTTTTTTTGTTTTCTTGTCTATAGAAACACTTAGTATCAGCTACTAGTTCAAATTGATAGTTTCGATAGTGGTCGTATGAGTAGAACAGAACTAACCAGTAGATTTATTAGAAGTTTCTGATTGGTTGTTTTATGTGCGTGTGTGATGGTTCGTTCGACTCATTTATTTCAAAAAAAAAGATGTTTCCTTCTACACCAACAGTTTCGTTGAATTTAACAAGTATCGAAAAGAAACTCGCAGCTATCGAATCTTCTTCATCATCATCGACATCGATTAAACCTCAAACACGTTTAACTAAAGTTAATAATGAAACCGAATTAGATGCTCATTTAAAAAGTGAAAGAGTTGGATTTAATGATGAACAATTCGAATATCTAACTCAACAGGTACGAATTATCTTCTTTCGAATAAAATCTTTCGAATGTTTTGTTTATTAGTCACTAACTCAAGCAGATACCGATTATTGGGAAGAAATTTTTAATAATAGTTTAAAACGTCGAAAGAATCTAATAAATTGTTTGTTAGCCGATGATCTTCGACCGAGATCGATTTTATCGTATGATTCGACTTCGACAAGCAAGATTAATCAATTACTTAATGAATCAACAAATATCTCGACAAATAATGGAGATTTTAAATCAGTTTGTTACAATTTTTCGAATTTATCTTTATTCAATTTGATATCTAGGGATGGATTGGTCAACAAACTCAATCGACAATATTCAACGATCTTACGATTGTCGAGCAGCAATACGCTCAAACTGTAGGATTTCGAAGAGATAAAAGAGTGGATTTCAAAATTTCCTTTGATTTAGTTAATAAAATACAATCAAACACGTTCACTGGAAGGTACCGGCGATGGTGATCAACTAATCGTTCAATACAAATCCGTTGCTAAGACTTACGAAACTCAAGTATTTGTTCATCGAATTTTTAGCAAATTGAATAACTTTGTTCTTAGTCGGTGAGTGATATGTGGCATGCTGCCGAATGGATGTCGAATGTCGTCGATTATGATTATCAAAAAAGTGATTTATTTCGTTGTCAACGAGCCATTGTCTTATGTTCACGTGATTATCTCGAGCAAAGTTTTCGTCAAGCTCTCCAAGTGACTTATCATCAAACGGATCTCTACAGTTGTCTATTAGCTTTCATTACATCGAATGACAAAATCTCGGGTTTACAATCAGTCGACGATCGATTAGTCGACGGTGTTTCAGCTTGGCCACTGATTTTCTACGCACTCCGAGCGGGTGATCCGAATTTAGCATTGAGAATTATTCAAAAAGCAAAGTAAAAGAAAATTAATCAAACAAAGAAAGTTTATTCGATGTTTTAGTTTGCCTCAAATTCAAACTCTACTAGAAAATTATCTTTCCAAAGACACGACGTGTTCGACAAGTCGAAATGTCGAGTACAGTCTCGTTGGTAATCCTTACAAACGAGCAGTAATCTGCATTTTGGATCGAACAAATCTAGTCGATGCTCATGAAGATATTCTTCTCTGTCTCGAAGATTTTCTCTGGATCAAACTCTCGCAAATTCAAATCAACAATGAAACTCTCTTTCAAGATCGAACACTCGTTCAATTGACGATCGTTCGTCTTCAACGTTGGATTCTTCGTGATCTCGGCGAAGAATATTTCAAAGCCTACGAACAACCATTTCGTTACGCTCGAATTCTTCTCCTTTGCGGTGCATTCGAATCAGCTTGTGAATTTCTTTTCAAGATTTCACCGACGAAAGTTCATGCCGTTCATCTGGCCATTTATTTCAATGAAAAATATCTTCTCAGTTTGACTTCATCACTCGATGAATGCATGATTATGATTGCAGGCAATAAAACCAATACAGCTTTGAATCTACCGAAGTTAACTGAACTTTATTTGAGAGAGAAATTCGTCAACAATCAAAAATATGCTTGGGAATTGATAAATTATACTTATGCTTTGATTAATATCGAACATTTAGAAGCAGAAACTGAATTTCGAAGATTATTAATTGATTTAACTATGAATTTCGATGATTTACATTTGATTTACGGTCAATGGGCCATTGTTGAAGAGCAAAACACGGTTAAACTTCAACCAGGTACATCGAAGTTTCGTTTTTTTTTCAAAAATCTAAACTTGAATTTATTTGTTGAGGTCTTCTTCATCGTTTACTTGCCAATCTCGATGAATCCGATATCGACGATGTTCTCGTTAGTCTTGCAACGACTATCGAAAAATATCATCGTTCGAATCTTCTCGTCGCTGCAATTCTCTATGAATTAGCTCATGATTATCCTCTTTGCATTCGTTTAACATCGGAATATATCACACAGATCATTCTCGATCGTTTGTTGATTCCGACAACGAATTCAACACCATTGACATTTGTCTATGAACTTGCTCAACGTTTGCAGATGAATCATGAGGAAAATGCACAGAATTACTTTTTACTTTTGGATATTTACGCGTTTGTGGATTATTATTTGAGAACTGAACAGATTCAACGAGCTTTTTTGGTTTTAAAACAATTGAAATTATTTCCCTATGGAAAAGATGAAGATGAAGATGAACAAGCAAGACAATTGTTTACTTCGAATAAATTAGTACGAACTTCTTCTTTAAAGAAAATAATAATAATTCAATTTCGTTTTAGTTTCAACAATTATTTCCTCATCTTTGTCTTGCTGCTCTTCGTACTCATTTACTAGTCATTCAACAGAATCCATGTTCGACATTAAATGAAGATGAAACAAATCAATATGAATTCTATCGTCGAACAGCAGCACAAGATCTCACACATCTCGCTGAATTTGCACATATGCAATCGCAATTATTCACACGAACACAATTACGATCCATCGATCGATTAACTGAACAGGCCAATCAATACTATGATCAAGAGATGTCTTTTCACTGAATTTGTCCCTTTTTTTTGTTATTCAGATTAAACTAGATTAATAAACGAAAATGTACATTGAAAGATTTTTCATAGTAGTGACTTAGCCTTGGAGAAATAGACCGAACAACAAGTTTTCTTTTATTTTTTATAGTTTTTTGGAAAATCTTTTCATAATAAAATTAAAAGATAATTTTCCATGAAAAAGCCAACATCTTCACGACAGGTTCGACTATCCAAATTAAACAGGGTCATTCAGGATGATCAATACGGTCGCCGTAACGGTACAAAACGATAGCGTTATAGCCGTGGTAATTCAACCTGGGTACTGACATTCTATTAGTAGTATCTCTCTTTAAAACTATGATGCAAACAGAATATCGTTTAAAGAATATATTCTGTATCACATTCAAGAAATACTAATCAAAGTATATTGTTCCATATACTATAAAATTAAATGGTAAACTGAGTAATAAATATATTAATTTATATAATATTTTATATTGGTATACGATTTTTGTAATTTTTCGTACATAAATCAGCTCGGTTGATTCGAGCCGATTTGTTTTATATTCTAACTTCGTATAATATTTCAACTCTGTTTATAGATGATAGTAAAAACGACCGCAGATCGAATAAGCACGGTCGTATCCGGTATCGTTTTGTACTGTCATGGCGACCGTATTGATCATCCTGGGGAGACTATTTATTCACCAGTCTCAAATGATTACTGGAAAAATGCCCTCGATTATTATTCCTCTTCTTCATCATGGTCGTTGCCAAGAACTCGAGTTGTAATGGTCAATGATGTGATTGCAGATGCAAACGACAAAGAAGAATTCATTAACGAATGGTTAAAAAAATATAGTCAGTCGAACCGAAAATCTTTGAAGAGAAAAAGTTATTTTAATTTCTTATAGTTTGGGCTAATGATTCCGACGAAGAAATCGATTTAGTAAATGATATTCATAATTTTAGCGCAAGTTCTCTGGGTAAGAAAATGTGGAAGTTAGTGTAAAAAAGGCAATTAAATTATTTAGACTTTGATCCTGAAATCAACAAATTAAAATCTGAAAACGTCTTGTGACTCCTCAAACAGCAACAAACATCAATGATATTTGATTAGTTGATTTGATGCTTATGTTGATATTAATCGATAGAAAATTATTTGTTTCTACCGTCTCGTTCTATTTTAAATCGATTTCTATCTCTCACTGATGATGTTGGTTGATCCATCGAAAGGTCCGGTTTTTCAATAAAATCGTTATATAAAAACCTCATATTCTTGGTCTATTATCAACAAAAAATATTTTCAAAAAGAAACATAAAAAATTTAAAGTAAAATGTCATTTTGATTAACTTCAACATCGACTTTTGGTGTTAAAATCATTTTACAAGAATATCTCGAACTAAAAAAATATATGAGATAATTTGTTCGACTGAATACAATATCACTTACCAATCTATGCATGTTTTTGCTGGTATCTACTAGAGATTCTTATTCGAGAGAATGATATCATATGAGATATCATCACCTCGATTCACCCTGTAACAGTATCTCTGATAGAACTTCGTTTAACTTGATTTTTTCTTCACTTGTGCATGATTGTTTTAAATATTCGATTCTGTGCTCGTTGAGTCTCCATTGATCAGCTAATGATGTTGATAAAATTCCAACGTTAGCTGCAGCAATATTAAATGAGAGATTACCATCATTCCATAAAATACCAAGGGAAGCTATCCCTTGAACTGCATTGTAGTTGATCCAAAGACTAATTGGATAATCATCAAATATGATTTCATCATCTTAAAAGGGGTCAGATTATTGACATTTTTATGTTTAACCTACTTACCATCTTCATTTTCATCAGCTAATGACGGAATTTTCAAAACTGGATGAAATAAAACAACTCGATGAGCTAATTTACGATATATTAGATGCAATTCTGCATCAATTAAATTCCATTGACCAAAATCGAAAACATTCTGATAAATTAGAATGCAAACTTTTCGCATTTGTAAACCTTCTGCAACATCACCACCAGTTGAAATAAGTAAGATGCTATCGATATCTTCTTTCCTATAAGTCTTTTCTGTGATACGAGGGATATGGTCATGCATCAATTTTCGAATGAAGTTCAGTAGCCAAACGACTGTTTCTAACAAATTTGTCTTTGATTCATCATGATGAAACGAAAAATGATGCAAAATACAGACATGTTTTCCAGAATACACACAATCAATGATAAATGACATGCAAGGACCCAACGAATGATGGCATTACGACTCGATACAGCATTATTAACAGATGTTAAATCTTTATTTCTCTTCTTCATCTTTACAATCATAATCATTGGTAGTAATGTTTTCTTAAATGTTCCATTGACATTATTCGTTCTCGAACAAGTTCCACGAACTGGTGATCATCTTGACCTTTGGGATGTTTGTTATCTACAGTTTACTTCAAATTAGTCCTTAATTTCATTGAATTATTTAATCGAGCAAAATAAATAATAAAAATTCAACTTCCATTTCGCATTAGATGAAATAATCGTGAATAATGTCGAACTATGGGTTTTTTTCTCTTGCGTTCTCTGATATATCAAAATTATTTTCTCTTTCTGTTCTTTCTCTACCTTTGCGTGGTGTCAATAAAATGAAAGAATGAAAAACATTTTGTTTTTAAGCATGTTGGAAATTTTTCTAATTTGGCTTTCTCCATCTTCAAATCTAAGGAGTATAAATGGGTTTTGTTTTCAACTTGGGACTGGTTAATCTTTATGTTGTCATTAGAACAACTACAAAATATTTTAGATGGGTCTTGGCGAATTAAAGTTCGAGTTTTGTTTATCGATTACGATATATTGACTCATTTTTTTCAGCCGAGACCAAAACCAGCTGTGATCTGTATCAATCACGATCAACGAAGAGCAAATTTTTCAAATGAAAATTATACAATTTTGACTTTGGATATAATTGAAGAATCAAATCGACAAGAGTATATTTAAATGCTTTAGTTTTTCTTTCGATTAAGATGTTCTAAATGTAGATTAAATCAGATTTGGAATGAAATCTTTCCGAAAGAAACCGAAATCACATTTTCCGAAGATCAATGTCCAATGATTTTTGCGATTGATCGTCAAGTTTCAATCCGAACTCATCCGCCACAATTTTTCTATCGATCGAATAGAATTCATTCGATGGATGAATTGAAAATGTTCAAAGAAGAATTTGATCGAAACGAAAAGTATTTTGAATCGAAATTTTTTCGAAATATTGTTTGTTGCCAAGATTTGGTTGTTATGCTTTGCGAATATTTACCATTGAACGATATTATTTCGACGTTTACACTCGATATTCTTCAAGAATTAGAATACCGTCGAATGAAATTATTCATTGAATATCCAACAGACAAAATCACTTCGAACCACATTGTTTCAGTTCGTATACAGGCAGCTGAATGGAGAAAAACATTCGAATCATCAACGAACGTTGTATTTCCATCGGTTAAAACATTAATTATTGAAGATTTCAATGCGAGACGACAATTTTCATCGTGCTCAATAAAAAATTGTTTTCCAATTCTCAATTATCTCATATTTGAGTCAGTTAACAATCGATCAATTGATATGCGAAGATTTTCTAGTCTATTTTCAAATTTTCCGCCAACACTGACGCATTTTAAAATCTGTGGCTCAACAGTTCGTTGTTCTCATGATGAACACCGTCCTCTATTTTCCATTCCAACAACTTTCAATCAACACATTCAAAGTTTTCAATTAAATCTCTCTGAAACATCTCATTCAAACGACAATCAATGTTTACAATTTTTGGAGAATTGTATTTTCAATACTTTAACTGATTTCATTCGAATTATGCAACAAATTCGACATGTGCAATTAATTTTACCAACGAATCTTATTCAACCATTGATAGTTCTTCAAGAATATTGCCCAAATCTAAATAAAATCATTGTTAAATCAAGATAATAAAACATGACAAAAAAATGCATTTCTATGTTTTGTATTCTAGATAAAAATGCTTGTATGTTTTACGAAAATCGCTCTCAATAAAAAGAAAGTGATTTTAGGGGGACTTTTTAGATCTCGATCTGTCATTATGTGAACTTCTTAGTGATCGATCGGCTCGAATTTTACAAGCAGTCCTGATCTACATTTATCATAATCGAAAGTTTTCAATCTCTGATTACTTCTTAGAAAACTACATTGTTTACTCATTGAATATAATTCATCACGAACAGTAGAGAATATTTTCTCTCGAGAATAAATTTCATTTTCTGTTTTTTTTTTCGATTTCAATAGATTTTGGCAAAGAAATTTTCCTAATTATCCATTTCATTTCTCTCTTGATAAATGTCCGATGTTATTTGGAATCAATCGAGAAATAAAATATAAAAATAATAGATTCATTTTCACTCATCGACCGAATTTATTATTCGAAAAAAATGAAAATCTTATTAAATTACAAGACAAATCTTTTCTCACTGAATTCCATCGAAATGAACAATATTTCGTAAGAAATTTCTTTGATTGAAAAAAAACAAAATTTCCATTTCTCAAACTTTCGATAGAAATCAAAATTCGTTCAAGCAACATTCTTTTCTCCAGATATACTCATTCAATTACTTGAATATCTTTCGTTAAATGATGCTGTCGAAATATTTTCACCGGAAATTCTCGTTTTTCTATCGAAAAACGATAAAAAATTGCCCATTATCGATCCGAACGAGCATTTCCTAAGTACAACAATGCAAAACATAAAGCCAGACAAAATCAATGCACTACATTTACAAGCATATAAATACAAACAAACATTGAAAAAGATTCCAAACAGACAATTTCGTTTTGTTCAATCGTTGATTATCGAAGAACTCTATGATAACCTACAAATACCGGATTTAAAAAATCATTTTCCTTCATTAATTAGTTGTACTTTTCATTTCAATGATGAGATTAATATTCGACGTTTATGTCGACTACCAAATCTTCTACCGAAAACACTTGAGCGTTTTCAAATACGGTGTTCGACACTCTCCTGTTCACATGATCGATTTAAATATTTATACATGGAATCAACATTTCCCAATCAAAATATTCAAATATTTGTCTTACATCTATTTGAATTCTCTCAATCGAATCATGATTCATGTTTTCAAATGTTAGACAAATGTCAATTGAGAACAATACTTGATTTTATTCGAATTATGATTTATATTCAACGGATTCAATTGATTATCTATGAAGATAATTTAGATGTACTATTGGATGTTTGTCAATGGATTCAATTAGTTGAATATTGTCAACGATTGAATAGAATTACGATTAAAGTTAAAGCAAAAAATACATGTGATCTATCGATTGTTAATCGAATTCAACATGAATTAAAATCTGTACGAAATCAAATAAATTTTCAAGTTAAAACAAATCTTTTTTAAATATTGTAGAAAAAGAGAACGCACTTTTATCTTATCTTTTCTTTCTTTTTCCAACATAAGAAATAAACACGTCATAACTATTACTATAATGACAATATAGAATATAGTTACTTACGAATTCTTCCCAATGTTTATCTAGCTTGGTCAGGTAAACATAATTATGACTTTCTCGACTCGATTGCACATGTACGACAAGTGATACGTTTGACAATCTAGATGAATGTATCGACTTGATGAAATTGTTTATATAATAACTTCAGAAACATATGTCCACAACAACTATCTCTTGTGATCGCAGATGTTTTACAATTAGTTAAAATCAGTTTAGATTTTCTATCAAAAGAGTATTATACCGATTTGTGATGTCTTGAAACAAGCTTTGAACGACGACTATACCAATGAAGTCTCAATCAATTCCGCTAAATTCACACTATCAACTTCACTTCAGATAAAAATAAAGATGCTCTCGATTGCACATTTATGTATACAAAAATATTCGAGGAAATTTTATTTATTATCGATTTTGATGAGCAACATACGCAGCGCGATAGAAATTGGGTTCATATTTGACCAATAGTCGAGTATGCATATCCATTTTGTTGGACACAATATATCAAAATTCGCTTCTTAGACATTGTTTTCATGGAATTTTACTTCTCTAAACCAAATATTGCAAACAACAGAATTCAATCGTAAACAATCGATGAACAATGAAAACCAGCACAACATGTATTAGTTGATCAAACAGAAATACAAGAAATTCATAGACGCTCACTTTATTACTCCGAAAATATATTAACAATAGAAGCCATACTCTTTCATAAACCGAAATAGATCCAAGTTTTGTTTATTAATACTAAAAGTCAATAAAATCATCTGACCAGGTTTCTCGTTTTTGATGAATACAATATGCGGTAGTATCATGAGAGTTCGCAATCAGTTTAAGGTTCATACGCCAAAGACAATACTTTTAAGTTCACATCCTTTTCAGTACTACCTATTAATCAACATTTATTCATAAAATGATAAATCAAAACTGCAATAAAAATACGACAAAAATAATTTTTGTATAATTCATATAAAAAACAAACACACAAGCCATTGAATTCATTACATGTTTATATCAAAACAAGCCATGAATACATTAGAAAGTTTAATAAAAGAATTGACAACATATCCACTCTCCAATTAAATAGCGATTAATCGAAACATAAACGCAATTTTTTTCTTTTATCAGTTAAAATTTTTTTTAATCGTTCACGAAGGTCTACGCTAGGAATCGGTAATTCAATGGGTTCTTTAGTTTCATAAACCACTACTTTCTCCTCTCTGAAGACCACTGCTCCCGCACTTCTCAACAATAAACACACAATCATGGATAGCCAATGACAATTATTCGTCCTAAACCAAATATTAAACAACTGATCTATCGAGACACAGGCAAGTATATCAAAACCCTTTTGTTTCATATAACAAGCATACAGGAGTTCCGGATCTACTTCCTCTAAACAAGAATTCATCACTCTTTCCATGTTTGTCCATTTGTACCAACCGTGTCTTTCACTATCGTTTAAAGTCAGTTCCAACCATTTAACAATTACTTCCTTCGTTATTGCTTTCTCATCTAGTGCTTCAATAGCATTCCATGCACTGCATTTGACACATTCATCCTTATCTGTTACACCGACCACCCACTTATCAATTACTTCTTTTGTTGCTGCTTTCTCACCTAGTGCTTTAACAGCATTCCAGGTACTGCTTCTGACCTTTGCATCCCCATCTGTTACACCGACCACCAACTTATCAATTAGTTCTTTTTTTGCTGCTTTCTCACCTAGTGTTTCAATAGCATCCCATGCACTGCTTCTGACCGATCGACACTCATCTGTTACACCGACCACCAATTTATCAATTACTTCTTTTATTGCTGCTTTCTCACCTAGTGCTTTAACAGCATTCCAGGTACTGCTTCTGACCTTTGCATCCCCATCTGTTACACCGACCACCAACTTATCAATTACTTTCTTCGTTATTGCTTTCTCACCTAGTGCTTTAACAGCATCCCATGCACAGCTTCTGACCCATTCATTCTCATCTGTTACACCGACCACCAACTTATCAATTACTTCTTTTGTTGCTGCTTTCTCACCTAGTGCTTTAACAGCATTCCATGCACTGCCTCTGACCCATTCATTCTCATCTGTTACACCGACCACCAACTTATCAATTAGTTCTTTTGTTGCTGCTTTC
>ERZ778026.801-NODE-801-length-44913-cov-103.473695_pt1 | contig 44913 bp, 47 predicted proteins | sample MGYA00375756_ERZ778026 | MGnify/ENA primary metagenome ERZ778026 (study PRJEB29350, sample SAMN05389820) | bioreactor metagenome | isolation source: Ammonium sulfate bioreactor | place: South Africa: University of Cape Town | collected 2014-02-18 ... | reverse complement strand
TTTTTCTCTGGCTCATATTCGATTAAGATCAGTTTTAAAAAACGAGAGAAACTTATGTTCGATTCGATTATTACTTCGACACATTTATGAGCACTTTACTTGTTGACATAGAGAATCGTATAATATAATAAATGAAGACAATCATTCTTTCTCTCGTACGTTCGTTCGATCGTTTCCTTTTTTTTATCGGCTTAACTGTAATAATAACACAGGAAACGAGAAAAAATCCTCCACTTTTCTCTCGTTTTCCTATTGATAAAGAGTCGTCTTGAACCAATTATAACTAAACAATCGCCTTTAGGGTAAAGTAACTAACCCACTCAGAAAAAAAACATTTTTTCCTACTAAAAGGATTTGATTGAATCGTTAATAAAGAGGTATTCGTTTACACCTGCAACAAAAGACAAACGAATCTGCATGTATGTTGTCTATCCTCACACCACAGCTGGATATGTTCAATCAAGCATGAAGAAATAAATTTATATAATCCAACGATTAATGATCATTAAATATCTCAGCTGTGGTCCTCAGAGTTTTGTTTCTTAATCCAAGTTGGTGCGAATCAACTCCACCCCTGTCACCATCATCATTTACAGACAATTTGAAATTTTTCCATTAGATCGATATTGATTTAATTATATTATGTGTGCATACACACACACACACACACACGATGAAATCATTCGTCAGAAGAGAAAAAGTTAATTTCTCTTGTTTCGTGTGAGCAGATGCTCGGGAGTTATGTTTTATCTCAAAGAAAATAATCTTCGATATTGATCTGTAGGTGTATGTCTACACCTTTCTCAGATGAGAACGTGTGTGTTCAAGTGATCGAACACATGTCAATCTAATTTTTCTTCTTCGAAACAACAAAAAAAGAAAGAATGTCTAAATGATGTATTGTCATGCATTGTTGATTTCTATTTGAGAGAGAGAGAGAAAAAAAAAAGAATCATCATTTATTCTAGTCTTGCACAAATGTCATTCTATTATTTCCTTTCTCTCGCTATTTAACGAAATCGCGAGAAGGCTTATTTCTCTCTTTCATTATCAAGAGAATAAAAGAGAACTTTTGATTAAAAGTAAAAGTTGTCTAATGAACTAGACGAGCAAAAAACACACACACACACACACAGATATACATATAAACACAATGAATGCAAAGCATTGAGTGTGAAATACATCCGCATTACTAATGACATCCCACCAGCATAGGCGTTGTTCTTTATATTAGAGAAATACATGATAGATCATTCGTTGAAGAACAAAAATGCAAATTGAGTCGTTCTTTCAAATGAAGACAAGCGTGGCAAATTCGAAGAACATGACAAATGAAATGTAAACGAAGGTGATAGTCCTTCGTTATTTTGTTCGATTAAGCAATTCTAGACATCTTTCCATCTGTCGAACAATTAAAATGATAAGAATAGATTTGAACTCATTGGCCGATTAACAATTGAACATGCTAGTTAACAAAATTTTCTCTCACTTATGTGAAATATATCAAAGAACTCTTGACTAACAACATGAAATGAAAGAAATGAGTGAACTACTGTATCACTTATGTTTGGTGAGGTGTTTGATTGAACAAATCAATGCCGCTCACTTTTTCTGCCACTTCAACCGATCATCTCGCTTCTTCTTCTTCTTTTTACATACGTGCGTATGCGTGTGACATATTCAATATGCAAGCAGTTAATCATTGCATGTATGTGTCGATGTTTAACTTGATTAGCTATGCTGTTTTAGACGACTTTGATCTCGATGTGATTTGTATCATTTATTGACAAAAAAGAAAAAAGCATTTACACGTGTGAAAATGATAGTGAACTTTACTTAGTTGAAGATTAGATCAAATTTACATTCAAATTTCGATTCTTTTTTTCTTCTTCGTTTCTCTTTTTCAATTTCAATAAACTAATTAAATTCGAGAAAATAATATTCAAACACTAGGTGGTCGTTAATCAATTATTCGTTCCTCTTGTTCTTTCAAGGTTTCTTTCGAATTCTTTTTTTTTATTCAGCTTGTCTACAAATTCGATAGCAAAAAAACAGGACACGTGAATTATTGCAAAAAGTTTTCTAATTCATTACAACGACAAACTAATTGAATAATCAGAGAAAGAATAAAACAAAAATGAATCTGCATCTCATGTTTTTTAAATAAATGTTCGACATATTTGTATACATTTAATGAAGTGTAGGCAGAGACGAGAATAAAAGCAGGCAACAAAACCACCTAAGTTATTGTGAAAACATTGAAAACGAAAAAGAAAGAGAAAAGTTTTTTTTTCTTCTCTTATTGAGAATGTGTTTGGATTGATTTTCTTATTTCATTTTTGTTCTTAACGGATTTCAAGAGAGTCGATTGTGTCGAAACGTCTAAGGACAAGATGATTTTTCGAAATGTTGCATCGCCTTGTCGAACACCCTCGAGAAAAAAACGTGTTGTCAATATCGAACGGTAGGATAACACGATTGAGTTTTCTATTGATATTCATTTTGAATTTTCAATCACAGATGTTTATCTGGCTCAGCTAAATCAAATCGACAGTACATTGAAACTGTTCCACTAGGTATAAGATCATTTATTTGAAATTCGAAATAAGTTCGTTCGTTGTTTTCAGTAGAACCAATTCCAATTCGTTATACAGATGCATTTAAACAAGAACGAGCCAGAAGAGAAATGAATGATTTATTGAGAAAGAGAAGAACCTATCCAATTGCACCTGATGGTAGTCGAATGATTTGTTTTCATTGTCGAAAGATATTCACTTTCAATTTTAGCTCTAATTCCAAATTCAAGTTGTCGAACGGTGTTCAAACCGAAAATCGTCAAACCAATTGAACCAAAAGCATTTCAACTTCGTCTGGTTAGAGGTTTTTTTAATTGAAAAATGCATAAATTCATTTAAAAGTATATTTTTAGGATATTCTCGCGAATCTACAGGTATAATCATATGAATGGCGTTATTTTCGACTTCAACAATATAAAAAAAAGAGATTTTTCTACGGATTCAATACGATGTTTTTTTAGAATAAAGATAATAAACAAACGGATGCAGATGATGATGTTGAATGGGGTGAGATGGCTGATCCAGACACTCCCGCGAAACCATCGAGTGGTAAAAAAAGCAAAGGTTAATTTTAACACAAAAATCTAATCAAAATTATTGTACAGATTGATTTGTATTTTTAGCTACACTTGTTTCACGTCAAAAGGTACTTTCGTTAACAACTAAAAATAAACTTCTTCGTTTTTTGTCGTCTTCTTCTTCTTCTTTACTGAATTTCTAGTCAAATGATGATCCTTTTTCTGAGGATAGGATACATAATATCTACTGGACACAGGTAGTTTTCATGTCGTGCGAGTTTTTGTAGAGGGACGCTTATTAACCAACGTATTCGAAGAAATAAACAAAAGCGAGAACAAATTTTGTTGTTGTTATTTAGGACACAATGCCAGATTTGTTTAAACGATTGCAGAATGAAGGTTGGTGGAAAAAACCAAAAGAAGATCGACCCAATCTTCGATCGATGCTTTTGTATTTAACTGAAATTTTAAAAGCTAAACAAGTCGATTCCTACGAATCAGCTTGTAATTATGTTGTCGAAATATTTCGGTAAAAAAGTTTTGTAGAAAAAAAAAGAGGGAGACTTCTATTATAGAACTTATGGTCTCGAACCGATATTTGTCAATCAAATTCTCGATATTCTTCTCGATCATTTAGCAACTGAAAATAAAGACCAATTAGATATTTGCACGGTTCGTACAATTGCACAATTTATGATCGAACGAAAGGATATTATCGTTCGTCTTCTCGAATACGCAATCAAATGTTCATCCGTATGTACAAAATACAATTGAAATCAAATAAAAAAATTCGTATTTTTCCTTAGAATGATATGTTTCGTTTGGAAACAATCAATGGAATTAAATTCATAACTGATATTAATAATGTCGATGAGATCGAACATGTTTTCAATTTCATGCCAATTGTTTACGTATGCCGAACGGATTGATAAAATTCAAAATGAATTTGATATAATTTTTCAGAACACACCGGAAGATTCGTTTTCATTGAAAACAATTGTTAAAAGTCTCGAAGGTCCAAAGAAAGTCGAAGTAGCACCGGCAGAAGAAGTTCAAACGGATCTTCATCCTTTATTGAAAAAAATCTCGGAAGAACGTTGGTTTCCTCGAGATACAACGACGATTAATTTTCAAATAGTTCTCCAAGCGATTGTCAATAAAATTTCGAATACATCGAAGAGTTTAGTCAAAACATTGTCAACACATTTGATCGACATCGATCGGTGAGAATAATAAAGAAAAAGACATAAAATAGATTTTCTTTTGTTTTTATTCGAACAGACAAATCGGTTATTCGAAAGAAGATTTCGATCAAGCAGCTAGTGGTTTAATCGAACTTCTCGGACATACAGATGCCGATTTTCGATTAGTAGCAGCGAGTACTCTCGCAAATTTAAAGAGAGAAACAAAAGCAATTGATTTAGCTTTATTAAATTCATTTCTCAATGACGCTCGAGTACGAACTTTTTTCTTTGCACTCTCGAAATTTTATTAAATGCATTTTATTAGGTTCTTGTTCGCACTGAATGTTGTGATTCTTTAAAAAAATTAACGAAAATCACATCAGATACAGTTCTCAAAGATTGTGCTGATGATGTCAATCATTTACAAGTAAAAATTCGACAATTTATCATTATTTTTGTATCAAATTAACATTTTAGACTTTACCAGAAGAGAATTTTTCTCTTCAAAATTATCTCTATGAAAAAAAACGTGTGCCCACTCCACCAGCAATCGAATCAGATTTAAAATCCGAAGTCCAACCAGAAGCAGAACGTGAATCCATCATTTCAATTACTGTTAAAGAACCAACAATGATTCCAGTTGAAGAAGAACCTCCAGTAAAAACCGTTCTACCACCAGCACCAATTCGATCTCTTTCGCCGCTGCCTCCGATCAGCAGTCAACCGATAGTTGAACCCTCACCCGAACCAATCGCTTCGTCTGAACTTCAAGTACCAGCTCGGCCAGCATCCCAACAATTCAGTGTGACAGGCAGCATGGCATCGTCAGTAACAGCTATTCAACCACCGATTCGAGTCGAAATCAATGGCCGAACAAATATCAGTTCAGGTACCAATCAACCACCGATCTTAACTACTCGACAACACAAACAATCGACTTCACCAACTCGAGAACAACTCTCACGAAAATAGTAAATTGAATTTTTCTTGTTTAATTGATTTATTATTGTTGTCTTTAGTTCATCTCTTTTACCAAACAATACGAACATGTGGGAGTCGTATGAAAAACAAAAAGAAATTGTCGATCAACCGATCGGTCTCGATCAGATCCATTTCAACGAGAATTTCACCACTGATCCTCTCCAAGCACTCATTGACGAGCACAAGCAAACCGTGGGTTTCTACCGCATGAATCCCAATCGTCGTGTTCTCGTTCCTCACAAAGTCTCCATGGACAATACGTTCTCCGATCGAACTCACATTATGATCAAACACTACACTCAATCAGCTCAAGCTCATTCATCAGTTCATTCGATGCATTTATCCGATTTAAGTCACAATCAACATCAACTAAACGAAGTCGAATTTATTCAACTACTCTCATCACTCGTCATTCGAGCTGTTCAAGTCCATCGACAATACGAAAATTTCAATCCTTCTTCGAATGTTTCGAGTTTCGTGGGCGCATTGAATGTTCAACCGATGCAAATCCATTCGAATTCGAAATTGCCCAATGTTTTAACTCAACGACCAACAACCAAACAATTCTCTCGAATGCAATCGAACATTCAAGCTCGAGCCATGCGAGAAGGCATCAATATTCAACGTGCACAGCACATGGAAGGCATTTTCTCGAATATCTTCAAAAGCAATCGCGAATCAACAAAAACCACGGTGATTTCCTCGCAAATTTCGCATCAGCCATCGTCGAGACTAGTCGAATCAACTCACGCTTGGCTTCTTGTTGAATGTAAGTTCAATTGTTAAATATTGAACGAAAAAATAAATGTTTAATCATTCGTCTAGTGCTCAAATCCCAAGGAGTTCTCAATCCGGAAATGTATTTACATAAAATTATTACGGCTTATCCGAAATTTATACCGGTTTTGAACACGAAAATACCGTCGAATCTTATTACAATCATTTGGAATGATCAGATTATGCGAAAAATTGCGTCGATTTTCACGCACAAACAAGTAGAGAACAAACTTTTCTCTTCTTCTTCATACGAAGTTCTTTTTAGGAACAACTCTCAGTTGAAAATACAACAGTGGTGAATCGAAGGTTTGAAGAATTCTTTGAGAAAATATCGTTTAATCGAACGATTTTAGTAATACGAAACAATCGTATGAGGATTATGTAGCAACGACTTTTGACTATTCGACGATTATAAATCAAAGTGAACAGAAAAAGAAATTCTTGCCGATTCTTCGTGGTTCGAAAATGTAAGAAAAGAAGATCAAGAGAGAAATTATGTGAACATTGTCTTCGATTATTCGAGTAGGAATCTTCCGAAACATGTACTGAAATTTGGCTTTCGTGATGCTGAATTAACCGATGTATCAGATGCTCTCAATGCTTCTCAATCTCAAGATGAATCGATTCTGAAATCGAAAAAACGCCGAGTTTATATGGATATGATGGTAAATTTACTATATACTGATTAATGTTTATTTTTTAATTAATTAATTTCTTCTTTCAGATGTCAACAAACGAACACATGGTAATACGACAAAAGTCAACGAATTTTTTTTGTTTTTTATTAGTTTATTTATTTTTTAGTTCGATCGAAACTACGCAATCAGAAATCAGTATCGTCAGTTAATCAAAGGTGGTTATCATTCCACCTCGTACATGCCGATCATAACTCGTCCACCGTTGTGTCATTAAAAGATAAAATCCCTTTTCTTTTCGATTTGTACAATTGTATTTCGCGTGTTTGATTGCCGTTTTTTCAATAAATAAATCTATGTAACAGCTGCATAGAACTAATTTCGGTTTGTTTCATCCGAGAGCGACATCACATCAAACCTTCATCAGGGAGTTCATGTCTTTCGACGAACGAATAAAAAGTTTACCTATCGACATGGTGATCTCGTGCTCCAACCTGTTTCGCGTTTTTCCATCACATTATTTTTTTTCTGCTTTTCAACGTGATACATCATGTCTCAAGCTGCATTCGATAAAGCTGCCGCAGAGGTCAAAAACTTGAAACAAAAACCAAGTGATGATGAATTACTCAAACTCTACGGTCTTTTCAAACGTTCGTTTTATACGAAAAGAGCTTCGAAATCCAACAAATTCAAATCTGTTGTTTCTTCTTTCGTTTTCTAGAAGGTACAGTCGGAGATAATGAAACAGCCAAACCAGGCCTGTTCGATCCTAAAGGCAGATACAAATGGGATGCTTGGACTAACAACAAAGGCAAAAGCAAAGAAAATGCTCAAAGCGAATACGTTGCTTTAGTTGAAGAACTCAAAGCGAAACTTAGTTAAACAGATCGATTGTATTTGTTTGTTTTTCAATAAGAAGATAATTTCCTTTTGCATGTGATTCTTTCTTTGTCACAAGAAAAAATGGAAATAAAATCCGTCTGTTTTTTTTTCTTCAACTTCATCTGTATATTTCGGTTCAAAAGTCCGTACAAAAAAGAAAGAAAACAATATATCACTTTCAACAAATGCATATATACAAAAAACAACAAAAGGAAAACGATTTTGTAAAATCAAGCAAGAGTTTCAGTTGTATTCGATGGCACTTCTTTTTCTTCCTCATCGGCTTTTGAATCAACTGAAACAAGACAAAGGTATTTGATCGAAATTGGCAAACGAAAATACGAACGAACCTTGTTGCTCGTTGGCATCGGTTAAATCTTCTTCATGGTCCGACACCTGTTTATTCGTTGGATTCTTTCCAGGCTTAAAATGAAAATCTTTGCCATTTTCTTTCGGTTTCGAATCACGTTTTTTCGTTTGTTTTTTGCTCGGTATTTTCTTGCCTTCATCAACTGGTTTCATGAGAAAATTAAGAATTTTTTCGGCAAGATCAGTGTTACGACCGCTCGATGATAAACCGAGAATTGCTGATAACGAACGTAGTTGTTCTTTTTTTAATCTTTCAAAAACAAAAAACGAATTCAATTGAATAAAAACTTTTTGAAGAATTTAGCTACTTTGTTAAATTAGCCAAATGTTTTTTATAATCTACACTTTGTGAATCGAAGTCGAAGCCTTTGAATTCTCGAAGATTCTTTCGAACTGTTGCTTTTGTCTAAATTGACCAGAACAATACTTTCAATTTTTCGAAAATAAAAAATAAATCCTACTCCGCGTCGACCGAAACAAATCTGTCGCATGCGTGATAGAGCATCAGTCGAAGCATGAGCAATTTGATAATTAACTACAAAAGAAACTCTCGAGATCAAACCGAATTCTCAATCGAAGAGAAATAGACTCAGCATACTGTACTCGATTTCACCCAATGGCGTTCCATTGCCCTAATAGAAAAGCAAATTATTATCTTCGAGAATAATCGGATTTAATCTCTACTTGAGGAATAACAAGTTCTTTTTTAGTTGATACAGATTCAGTTAATTCTAATCGTAAAGTTGGCTTTCTCGAACGTTTGCCTTCGATAATCACTGATTGATCAAGATTGGTTTGTTTTTCAGGTGTTTTCGTTGTTTCAGTTTGTTCTTGTTCAACATTTGCTAATTCTTCTTGTTCAATCGCCGGCGTTTCTGCAGGTGTAGATACATCGTCGATTGAATTCAAAGGAATTTCCGATTCCATGTGTGCGTTTATTCAAAACAGTTAATAATAAAATTTATGAGAGAAAAAACTAAATATCGTTTCGGTTTAGTCATTGTTTTTCTTCTCTCCTCCATTATGTTCGAAATTGTTTGTAAACAAATCAGATTAGATTTTCGATGAACGAACGAAATAATAGATGGAGTATAAGATCTGGTTCGAAGAGCTCAATGAACTGTATTGTACATTTTACAAGAAGTCGATTTCAAGAATTTCGACAGAAAAAAGACATATTTGGAGATTTCATTGGAAAAATAATTCTATCGTAATGAAAATTTAGTGAAAAATCAATCGTTTTTAAATATTAAATTGAACTAATTGCAGATGTCGCTTCATGTGTATGCACAGTTTCGATATGATGTCACGTGCAAATTGAGTGGTCTGACTCCCGAAAGAATATTTAAAAAAAACAACGAAATATTTCCCCTGAATTTTATTGTGATAATTCAAGTTTTTTTTTCGAACTTGTTATTGATTGGTTTAGATCAGGTTAGTAACAAAAACACGCTAGTCATTCATCATCATCATCATAAAAAATATATAGATAAAACGAAGTTGCTCTTGAATAGAACTCAATGTATACTTGATTTCTTAGGCGATGACGTCAACAAATGATCGATGTGAACAATGTCATAGCGAATATTCATTGATCAAACGCAAAGTAAAAGCAAAGACTTCTCTTCGATTCTATTTGTTGTTTTGTTTTTTCTTAGAAAAGCTGTGCTGTTTGTTTGCAATCGTATTGCAATGCATGTGCACCACGTGAACAACTTAACAATCATTCGTATCGTATTTGTTTGATATGTCAATTGATTTCAAATCAATCGACAAATGATACTCAATTACTTGAATTAAAAGTTAAACATTTACGTTCATATCTACAAGCCAAAGATATTTCCCATAATACATGTACAGAAAAACGTGAGCTCGTCGATTTAATTAAACAGAACCGTCAAAAACCATTTACACGTCTATTTAATCAACAATCGAATAATAATAATTCGAGCACATCTCAACAGAATAAATCAGGACCGTTTTCAACTTTCCAAAACACTGTTTCATCATTCGCCAATCAAGTCAATAGTTTCGCATCGAATATCCAAGATTATGTTTCAAATACAGTCTCAGATGTTATTCACACAATTGGCGATGAACCAACAAATACTTCTCTTCCACCGCCACCACAAGCATCGGCATCTCGTCCTCCGCCACCACCACCACAAGCATCAGCATCTCGTCCTCCGCCACCACCACCACAAACATCAGCATCTCGTCGTCCGCCACCACCATCCGTAATGAGATTGAAAATAAAGAAAATTTCGTCTATTTTGTTCGATTTCAGACGACAGCTGAACGACCGCGTCGAAAATCTTTGAGTGAAATTCATACGGAAGAGAAAATCGAGGATTTGAATATACGTGAATTAAAAGAGATTCTCGCGGGGAATTTTGTTGATTTCAAAGGTTGTGTAGAAAAGAATGAGCTCATGGAAAAAGTTCGACGACTTTATCGAGATCGGCAAAATGCAAATGCTCGAGGTTAGCCGATGAATTCGTCTCTTTAAATTTCATTTGTTTCGGTTTTTTAGCTCGAGAACTTGATGATTCAGCGATGAATGATACTGAACTATGCAAAATATGTATGGATGCGATGGCAGATTGTGTTTTTCTCGATTGTGGTCATATGGTATGTTCGATCGAAATTGTCTGAGTGAATTCAGTTGAACATCTTTTTTAGGTCACATGTGTCAAATGTGGCAAACTGCTTGCCGAATGTCCAATATGTCGATCAAATATTGTTCGTGTAGTGCGCGTTTTTAAATCTTGAAATGTATTTATTATTATTTTTTTTCTCGTTGTTGTATGAAAGGAAAAAAAAAGAAAAAATATACATATAGATCTATTATACATGCACAGTTCTTAAGTGAATAGGCCAAATATTCGAAATACGTATAAAAGAAAAGAGAAAAAAACATACGTCGAAAATCGAATGAATATATTTGTTTTCTACTTTATCATCGTCTGATTTTATTCGACCTCGATTTCGTTATTTCTGCAATGTGTTTTTTCTTCTCATCGTACAGCTAAAGCGAAGCAGAATCGAACATATTTTGTATTTCAGAAGTAACTATGTCTTATCAATCGTCGTCGAAAAATGAAAGCGCAAGTGTAACGATTGATTATTCAACCAAAGACTCGTCATCATCAAAACAAGAACTGCATCCGAATCGACGTGCTATTAAATCATGTTTCTGGTCGACGACGATCTTTTCAATCAATTTCATCTCGTCGATTCTCATTATTAATCTATCGAAATGGTAGATCGAAAACTGAAGAAAATTCATTGATTGATTTCTGTTGTTTTTTTCTCTCGTAGGATTTATGTGAAATATCATTTTCCCAATCTAACATTGACAACAATCAATTTTTTTATTACTTTTATTCTTTTATTAATCTGTCTTCAAATGAAATTGTTCACTCACGTTCGTTTGCCAATTATAAACATGATTCCGATTTCGGCATGTTTCGGAGGTTTTATTGCGTTCAGTAATCTTTCATTACAATACAATACAGTCGGTACATATCAATTAGTTAAATTACAAGTCACACCAAGTAGAAATTCAAAATTATCAACAAATCTTCAACCTAAATTTGCGTTTGTTCTAGTGGTTATGTTAATCAGTTGGTTATTTTTCAAAGCACATTATCCACTTCCAATCATTCTCTCGTTTGTTCCCGTACTTGTTGGAACATTAATTAGTACTTATTATGATCTTCAATTCAATGCATTCGGTTTAATTTGTAAGTCGAATACGAGTCGAACTTTTTCAAATCGATTTTCGAATCGTTGTAGGTGCGGGTATCGCGATTTCATTCACTGCAATCTATCAAATTCTTGTTGAATACTATCAAAAATTGTACAATTGTGATTCACTTCAATTGTTGCTGTATCAAGCACCATTGTCCGGTCTTTTATTATTCATCTGTTTGCCATTTGTTGAACCATTGAATAATCTCGATCAATTTCTCAATTGGAATATGATTTCACTGATTTTACTCTGTGGTTTTATTGCATTCTTTGTTAATTTTAGTATTTTCTGGGTTATTGGCAATCTTTCAGCTGTGGCATATAATATGATTGGACATTCGAAAACTTTATTAATTATTTTCATCGGATCATTTGTCTTTCATGAGCCGTTAAATCAACGGCAAGTATTCGGTTTAGCTTTCACGATGTTCGGCGTACTTATTTATACGTATTTTAAATATATACGAAAAGTAACCAAATAAAATGTGAATCTAGAATTAATTTGTCGTGATATGTGTGTGCACAATCTTTCTCTTTTGTTCTTTAATATGTCAGTTATATAATTTATCTTTTCTTTTTCTTTTTTGTCTTTAAATAAAATAAATTTCTATGTGCTAGATTTTGATTTATTAATACTAATCAAGATAAAAATGATAATGGTTAAAAAGAAGAAGTTGAATGAGTAAGCATGCATGAATCATCTAGGAAAAAGCTAAACAATTTTTAAAAAAAAACATGAAACTTCTAACGTTCTTGAATTTGACCAAATCCGTTTTTATATACAATCCTTTTATTTTGTGTGTTTAAATAAGTTGATTGAGAGCTTCGAGAGCTTCGGCAACTGATTTTCGTTGGTCACCACCAGCTCTGGCACTTCTTGCAACATAATTTTCACAGAATTTTTGTTTATCCTATTCAAATGAAAATTAGAAAGATTTCAAACGAATAAAATTTATTGTTTACTTCATCGGGATTAGCACAAGCAAGAACTGTTGGTACACGCGTAGCTGATAATGTTGCTGAACATGAACGTAATAACCAATCCGAAAGATCCTCTCGAGCTTTACCACTTCGATCGGCAACATCACCGAGTGCACCTTTAACTCGTCCTCCTAAACACACAAAAAAAACGATTTCTTCAAAACAAAAAATCTTCCTCGAACAAACCGTAGTGCATTGGAACATTGATTATATAATGAGTTTTGTGATTGCAAACTCGAACTCGACCGGTACTTGAACATTCGTATTCTTTGACTTCATTTGAACTTGGTATTAATGAGTAAACTTTGCCTTGAATAAAACCGAATGCAAATTGTAGATCTTCGAAATCCTGTGCAAGAGCATAGTTGCATACTGGATTGAGATAGACGTAATTTCCATTGACATCAATACCGTCACCTGTCGAAGCAATGATAGCTTTCGATTCGGGTACTAACGAAGGATTTCGTTGGAATAAACGTTTGGCAAGTGAACGTACGGCTTTGAAGTAATTGGTCATCGTTTCAGTACGTGCATCGATACGTGTCGAAAGAATCGAACGAATTGTATCGAATGCTTGATCACGATTTCGAAGTAAACTACCGGCAGCCAGTATTAATTCGCTCATGCCCGAATAACTTCCTGGTTGACGACCAATAGGAACGAGAACACGAAAATTTGTCTCGTTTAAATAAGCATTGGGTAAATGACGAATAGCATTTTGAACTCGACTACGAATACTTTCTCGTCGTTTAGTAATACGTTTCGATAATTGTTGAATATTACTAATGAATAATTTCGATGATGAACCTAATTTCGAAATTGTCTGAGCAATTTGAGCGTCGAGTGTAGCGCCGAATTTCGCCGAATCGATATCAGCAACTAACGTTCGGAACCATTTGGTATCGTCGGTTTTCGTTGCATCATCGATGGCTTTGAAAATCGATTTCATTTGTTCAGCATTTCGTTTCAATGTTTGTTCGAACGCACTGACTAATTTATTGCCGTAATCATTGACACGTTTTTCGATGACCGATTGATCAACTGCAGGTAGAAAACGATCGAGAAGTTTCGTCGCACGATCGGACAAACGTTTGATCAATGCTGTTCGACGTGCTTGAAATCGTTCGGATAAACCTTTGAGACGATTTTCATTGAGAATCGATTCCAAACGATTACGCCAGAATTGTTCACGTTCAGCAGCACGTTTGTAGAGAAGGGCTGTTAAACTTTGTGATGCTTGAGTGTACGTTGGATATTTACCGAAGAATTCGAGTAAACCAAGACGAGCAGAAAATCGTCGAAGAAAACTTGTTTCGGGCTCTTGACTCCATGCAGTTGCAATTGTTTTCACAGCTGCATAGTCCTTTTCGATAATGGATTGTAAACGTTGTCGAAGTTGTTTGATTAATTGAGCAAGATCAGTCTTGTCTAAATCTTGTCGTAAATGTGAACGAACAAATTCTCGTGTGAAATTTCGTAATTGTTTAACACCTTGAACATTTTTATAGCCAACACTATCGAAAAAGTAAACCGAACCAACTTGATGTGCATAGTTACGGTTGACACTCGCGTCAGTTGTCAATGTTCTTCCGCCATCAAATGAGTGACTAACTTTAGCAATCAAACGATTTTCATTCCAACGATTGTTTGTCACTTGAATAAAATTACCATTGGCATTGTTAACAACACGGAGCGTGTAACTTTCAGGTAGATGTGCATTTTCTCGATGTGTTTTCCAGTGTTGAGTATTGTAAATTGTCAATGGAGCATCACCAATTTGTAAACTGAATAGTTTCTTGATTGTATCTAAACCGTAATGGCCGTTATGCGAGCCGAGTTTGTCAAGAGCTTGAGAAACAGCGACGACAATATGTGTGCCGAGTGCTAATTCGAATAATGGTTTGTTTGATTTCGATAGTGGTTCATCGATATCATGAGCAGGACGATGTTGATTACGAAGCGATGGTAAATAGGGTCGAATTTGTGCACGATCGATGATGAGTGAAAGAAGATTCTTTTGTGCTGGTGATGTTTGTTTGAGAGTTACGACGGTTGATTTGTCCCAATTGAGTTGAAGACCGATGTTTGATGGTGACAATTGAACTTGAATTTGGTTGCCAGTTTTTGTACCTTGTGCACTGAAAACTTGTTGATTTTCTTGTTTAACTGTAAATGTAAGTGATTGACCTGGTTGACGTTGAATATTCCATGATGAAACGAATGTATACAAAGTAGCATCGAGTTTTTTGGTTTGTGGATCTCGAGAACCTTCGAAGCCAACTCGTTGACCTGGATAATTCTTCAAATCAGCGTAGACTTTCGATTTGCCAGCTTTACGATCGATATCAACGGTAACTTTTGTTCGTTGACCTTCGCATGTAGCCGAAATATCATCATCAGATGGTCGATCAACATCACATTTAAAGGTTTTCTCAGCCGATGGATCATTCGAATTAAATGAATATGTCAAAACACCTCGAAAATTTGTTGCCGAATTAAGTGTTTCATCATATTTAACTGAAATCGGAGTTTGTCGTGGAAGATTAGCATTTAAAACAAGATTCATCGGTTGATTGCCAGATCGTGGTTGAAATTTAGCATCAAAATCGATGGCATCTTCTTTCAAACGATTCAAATCAACAGTAAATTGATGTGGTCCCGATTGAGGATTTGGTTTCAAATCGAGTTTAAATGTACCATCATAAGTAACTTGTCCGCCTGTATTACTTAGTTTCGTATCAGCAGGTAATTGAAATCGTTGACGAAGACGTTGAGCAAATTGATTGCTTATTTTTGCTTCGAATTTGCCTGCTTGACAAACACCATAGAGAATTTCCGATTGATCATTTAAGCAACTATCGGAATTACTTGACCACGAAAGAACTTGATTGCCTTTTCGTTCGAAATTAACTTGAATCTTACGTTGACGTTTGCCAGTTAATTTATCAGTCACCTTTTGATTCATACTAATATCAGTTGAAAATGATTTTTGTCCTGTTCGTTTATCCGTAGCTGAACTTTGAAATGATACATCTTTCCATTGTCCATTTTCTTTTTCAACCGAACCTGAATAAGTAAAACCAGCACGATTATCATTTTGTAAAAGTTTGCCATTGATATTTGTTGTCGATTGAAAATCATCGTCACGTAAACGACCTGTATGTTGATGATCGAATTGAATATCAATTGCATTAGGAACATTAACAGCTAATTTAGCGACGCCAAGTCCCCAACTAACATCGAATGAACCTTTACGTGCACCAGCATTGGCAGCTGATCGAACAGTGATATCACCTCTATAGCAATTCTTGTAATTGCCTGTTGGTGAACATTGTTTAGCTTCGATATCGGATGTAACAGTTTGTTGACCACTGGTTCGTTCTGTATGACCAGTGAGAAGATTATCATCGAAGCCAATGTCCAGTTCATATTGAATGTCTTCATCATCTGTTGTATTTAAAATACCTCGAACGATGAGTTGATGATTTTTTTTCAATGCATAAATAGAATTTTGAAATTGTTGATCGTAATATTTCGAACTTGTCGAAAGACTGATTTGACTGATATCTTGTTGATGATATTGACCTGTTAAAAGTGTAGCCAATTCGATGTCTTCGCCGATACTCAACGATTGTGTTGCATGAAGTGTTGTACTAAGTGAACCTTTTGTTTGAAGATAGAAATCAATCGGCGTGATTTTCGATGACGCAAGTTTCAATCCAATTGTTGCGTCAACTGTTTGTTTATCATTGGCACTGAACATTGGTAAATTATATGCCAAATGTAAAGCCGTAAGATTCGATAGAGGTGTACCGAATTCTAAACGAACGGCAAATTCTTGTGGCCATTTCATTTTACCAATACGATTCTTTTTATCAATCGTTAATTCACCGATAATACTCAATGGATTGCCTGATAATTGTGGACTTTCTAATGAGAGAGCAACTTTTCGTGTTTTAGCTGTGAATATATAACCAATTGAATGTCGATGTAAAACATCGGTATTTCGTTTTAATAAACCAGTTGAATGTAAAACTGACCAACGATGAACATCAACTTTCGAATGACCATATAAACTATCGCCATTACCACGTAAATATTCGAATTCATTATCGACTTGAACGTAGGGTGGTTGATCGGCATTCGATCGATCGATATCAATTTGAGCGGAATGTGCTAAAACAGGTTTAGCAATTAATCGTGAATCAATATGATTCACACGTCCATTGGGTGTTGGTCGTTGAACGATTAAACCATAGGTTATGTATGGTAAATATTTAAATGGCAATGAAAGACCAAGATTTGCTTGTAATGAACCATCGCCTGTATGATTTCGATTGAGAAGTGCATTGACAACGAATTCTTTGAGTGCATTATCAGTTCGATATGCAACTGAATTGTATGTTTCTAAGAGACCGTCTTGACGTGTTAAATTACCATTGACATCAACGAATTGAAATAATTCGTGTTTAGGAGCTTTGAGTGTAATATCATAAACGACGATAACTGATTTGGGAGCATTTGGTTTTGGTTGACGATCAAAACGAACAGTTAAATCAAGTTCAGCATCGTTTCTATCAGCAACAAGATTTGTATCAATATCCCAATGTGTTTTTAATGAACGTGCTTTTGTGCAAATAGCAAAATTGCCTTGAGCTGTTGCTTTCTTTTGTTTATTATCCCAAAGGAGTTCGGTGCTACTCGTTCCGGCATATAAATGACCGTCGGTCACTTTATTCACTTGACTTTTGTATGTCAATGAGCCGGATTGTTGTCGACGACGTAGATCATATTGAAATTTGTAATTAACTTTATTGAGCAATTCGAAATCGAGTTCCGATTGAAAATCGAATGCAAATGGACGTGGAATATCGGGCAAGAGTTTGTCGGTATCAGCAGCTAGATGAAGTTTATTTTCGATTTCAAGTGTTGGCGGAAGAGTTTCAGGTCCTTTTTGTGCTGGTTCAGTATTTCGTTTATGTTTGTGATCGAGAAGAAAATTGAAAACATTTGATTTCGTTTTCAATTGAACTTTTAAATTAGCTTGCGGTGAAACTAATCGTCGTGCTTGACTTGCTGTTCGAACCGATTCTCGACTATAATCGAGACTGATTTGTTCGGAAACAGGTGGATTACGTGTTAAAATCAAGAAATCTAATGTACTTGTAAGTTCAGCATTGGACAAATCATTAGCTCGAACGAATTCAGCTTTCAAATTGGCTAATTTCACTGCTTGTGTCGTGATATGTGCGTTGATACTGGTCTTGTTTTGTGTTGCTTCAACTCTCTTCGTTCGTTTATAGAGAAATTCATAGCCATTTGTTGCACCACTTCTGCCGAGTTTCATCGAACGGTGTAATTCAATTTTCGATTCTTTGTCACTGAATTCCACATGAGCTTTGCCATTGTATGATGTATCGCCAAGATTAAAGTTTCCATCGATATGAACTAATTTCGAATCGGGTTTGTATAAATCACCGACGAAATTAATTTTAAATGATTTCGATTTATCCGGCGTGCTCAATTCAATATCAGCTGACAAGCCTTTGCCACGATTGGGAAGAATATCGGCTGATAGCAGCGCAACATCCTTTTTACTTGCACTATCGGTTAATGTTGTGTCTAATTTAAATTGATTACTATTAACAATTAATGTTCCTGCTGCTGTCATAACGGCTTTGTTTTCATTTGAATAGACTGTACCAGTGAATTTGTCACCGGCTTGTGTACCTTTGACTGTGAATGATTTCATGCCGGTTAAAACACGTGCATTGAAGTTATTGCCGGTTTTGGTTACCGAAATTCCCAAACCTAAAAACAACAACTTTTGAAACAAAAAGAAAGGAAATGAAATGTATTTACCAGGATATGTTTCAGTAGCGCCCACTTTTTCTACAGCAACTTCGAATTGTGGTGCATCTTGAGCGTTATATCGCCAGCCGATACGCCATTTCTCGATCGATGGATCTTTTTCAAGAAAAATCTAAAACAAGAAGATAAAATTATTTTGAAAATATAAATAAAACATTTCCCCCCTACAGTTAATGGATAAGTTGGTCGTGAGCCGAGTGTAATCGAACGGAAAACGTTCATTTCTAAACATGCTTTAAGACCTAAGCCACGATAGACGAAACTTGGCGTGCATGATGGATCGATTTTTTTGCCTTCAGAATTCGCAATATTTTCGAAACCTTTCGATGTACGAATCGAATATTCGAAACTAAATTATCGAATAGATAAACATCAAAAGTCTGTCTTTCGTCTTACTCAGTTGCAAGAAGAGTTGATTGAGTATTGAGAAGATTGAATTCTCTTGTACGACCTTGACTTGTTGCTTCAGCTTTGTATTCAAATGGAACATTTGAAAAACCACCGAATGTAACTGATTCAGCGATCGTGGTTATTGGTGAAGCAATTTCACGTTGAAATGTCAATGAAAAACTCAATCTAAAAAACAATATTTCAATTTTTGAATTATTTTCGTTCGATTTTGAAAATGCATACGCTGATCGACTTGTTAATGAGAAAATGCCTAAACCATTTGCATCTCGTGTATTTTTGAAATCACTTGAAATATCAACTAAGAAACCGAATTGAGCCGATTTGTATAAAGTCAAACCGTTAGCTGCAGCTGTTGCAGCACCGATTTCCAATGGTAAACGAAATGTTGGATTTTTTTGTGCGAGTTCTTGAAGTTTTTTCAAAAATTTATTTCGAAGAAACGTTCGAACATTGGTTTTGAGAAGATCTTGAACTTTATCTGTAACATCTTTGGCACGAAAATCAGCGCCGAATAATTTCACATAAAGATGAACAGACGAATCAGGTTCATCGGCTGCAGCTTTTTTGCTTTCATAACCCTACAAAAAAGAAACATATATATTCATATGAATTTTATTCTTTTTCAACGGTTACTTCTTGTAATTTCTTGGGTCCAGGTGGTAAATTATTCTTTGTTTGTTCTCGATATTCGTCATCGACATTTTTATTTTTATTCAATGGATCCAAATTCAAGATGTATTCAGCAAAATTTTCATCGATATTTTCATTGATTAAAGCCAAATCCACCCATGGTAAACGAAGTGTTTCACGACGAATGCCATCGAACGCTAATTTAGCGCCGATAAACGATGGAACAACACGATTGTTCTCGAAAACGAGCGAAACTTGAATGACAGCTGCGTAATTTTGACGAAGTGGAAGTTCAAGTTGAATTTGTCGAGATGATAATGTGGCTTGCTTAGCGAATTGTCCTTTATCAGGATGATGTGCACGAAGACGTGCAGCAAGACCACGTAATGGGCAGAGACGATCGAGTGCTGAATATTTCAAAGCCGACCAGATGTAACCATTGACTTGATTCAATGGTTGATTGACAAGTTCACCGAGAGCTTTTTCGAGTTCATCACCTAACGTTGATTCATCGGTTTCAGGATTGTAGATAAACGAAGTAAACAAAGCTTCGAATGCCCAAATACGTACGGCATTGGAATTGCCCGTATTTTGTAATTTTCGTAAGAGAATATTTTGAAGATTTGTACGAATAGATAATTTAGCATTTTCATTGATATTCTCTTCATTAACATTACGAATAGCATTCAAAGCATGATATTGAAGTGGTAATGAAGCTCTATCATTGCTGGCTAATTGTTGAAATTGAGAATCGTATAAACCTAATTGAGCATAGGCTGATAAGACAGCTGTTGCGACTTGTTCCTCGCTGCTCGATAAAAATCGACTGATGGCTTGTTGAAAATTTTTGATTTGCTATTAATGAGAAGGAAAAAAACAATCGATATAGAATAAATGATTGACACATACTCGTTCAGCATTATCGTGGTTATCTTCTCGTGCTTGATAAGCTTTAAGAATTGTTGCTGCAAGACCAACGAATTCTGGAACTTGATCAGCATTTAATCGATTTGCACCTTCAACAACTTGATTGACTAATTCAGTCGATGGATTTTCTAAGTAGAACACCGACATTGGATTAGCAAATTTCAATGTTGATGGATCAAGATTGAGCGTGGATGTTGCTGGATCATGAGCATAGATTGTATTCAAAAATGTTGGAACTAAATTTCTAAAAGAAATCGAAAAAAAAATGTTTTTTTTTTCTTCTCTTGAAAATCGATTTTTACTTGAGTCCAGGACTGTTTTTAAATGAGTCAATGTTTGATTTATCCATACGTCGTAATTCATTGGCAACTTCGACGAAACGAGCAGCTGCTAATTGATCCCAATTAGTTGATTTCAAAAGATCTTCGACTTTTTTGACTAATTCAGCAACTTTTTGACTCGATCGATCGAATGAAGCTGTAGGAACAAATTGTAAAGTTTGTCGAACAGGATTACTGATTGAATCTAATCAAATTAAGAAAAATAATTTCATATGAATTCATTGTAATCTCAACGAACTTGAATCGACAGAGGCTGATGCACCGGCTTGTAAAGTTAATTCTTGTTTAACAGCCACGTGTTTCGATGAGATTTCATCGTCTTCATCGAAGTCGAATTCTTCGGCATCTTCTTCAGAACTGCTTTCTTCGCCATGAGCATGTCCATCAGCTTTCGATGACGATGATTTTTCATCATCGTCACTATCCGATTCGAATGTTTTACATTTAACACTTTGTACTTTTTTATTGCTAATCGTTGTTTGACAAACATAACGTGTTTTAACGTTGAATGATTGTTCAATCTCAAAATATCGAAGAACGACAATCGAGATGATTCAAATTCAATGATTTTACTTACAATTGGACCAAGGAGTGAAGTCAAAACGGGACTTGAACTCAAGTGTAGCTTATCTCGTGAACATGTTGATAAATCTTTGATTTTGGTCACTTGTGTAATAGCACCGTTTTGTTTGTATTTATATTGAGTTGTACAAACACCGAGAACGTCTTCTTCACGAATCTTTTTTTTTTGTTTTTTTTTAATTAAAAATTTAATTTCTATTTGTTTATTCGATGAAACTGTTAACTTACAGTGTTAGTACCATCGGTTGGAACAGGCGAATAAACTTGAAGAGCACTGAGAACACCTTTGATGAAGTTAACATGATCAACTTTAGCTGATTTATCGGCTTCAACAGCAAGAACAAAGCCATCATCCCATTTGAAACGAACGGCAAGACCTTCGAGTTCACGTTGAGCAGCAGCTGTTCGTTGAACATTTCGTTTATCTTCATCTTGAACTTCAATAACTCGGACATTACGAAGCTACGATACAAATGAGCACATATTTTATCCAGACAAATAAAAGAAAAAGTGTTCAATCAACTTACTTGAAGTGCATAATTACATTCACCTAAACCTCTGATATTGACATCAGCCGAAATTTCACTCTTCAAATCGAATTGACTGTTTGCAACTGAAAGCTTGACTTCAGTTGTATACTTGTAAACCAATGAGCCTTGACCAGGTGCAACTAATTGTGCTAAAAAATCGATTATGTAATCGTTGTTGTTTCTTTCAGTTTGTTTACCTCCTGAACAGACTGGATTCACATAATTCGATGAAGATACTGGCGCAGCTGATGCTCGACAAGCTGAAGATCAACGTAGAGATTTAATTGAAATAACATTTCGAGGAAAAAAAACGATTTACTTACTGAGCAAGAAAACGAAAGCATAGACAACTTTCGCAGAAAAAGCCATCCCTAGTGATGTGTGTCTTTCTTTCTGCAAAGGGTGTGTATAAGAGACCGAGACAATCTGAGTTCGAAGTTTATATACAGTTGTTATTTCTCTCATGTATGCCTCTTCTCTCTCTTCCTATCTCTCTCTCTCTCTTTCTATGCTATGCTGATAATAACTGATAAGACTTTTGGACAGTTCGAGATTACTAATGAGAATATTTTAAACCGTACGCTTCGTACGAATTCTCATGTACTGGTGCCTCGATAGTACAATAACAAGTCATTTATTATCTCTATCATATCATTACTAATGATATTTTGCTAACAGATTGACAAGAGAAACCTAGCGTACCAAAATGTCATTATAGTACGCACGCGAGCATCGAACTTTGATCGGCCTGTCATGTACAAATAAATATTTTTTCAGTTCAAAGTACAACACCGAATCAACACTCATTTCTCTACACTAAAATACCATTGCCTTGATATTATTGATAAGCAACTATGAAATATCCTTCTTCTGTTCCTAATCACTTCAGTTCGTTACCTCGACTGATGAATATTCAATTTCGAAAAGTTTGTTGTTTACGTGAGACTATTTCTAATAAATCTTCTTTCTTATCAATTCCTTCATCGCGTCATGTATCATCAATTAGTTAATCGAACGATATTTCGAGAATATTTATGTACGTGTCGTCTCGCACAACAACAACAACATCTCTGTCTAGTATCTGTGACCCATACTGTCATTTAAAAATAGATTGTCATCTCGACGAAAAAAGAAAATGATACATTAACATTATTTATTGTGCAAAAAGAAAAAAAAAGACATGATTAATTAATCAGTGCAAACATAAATTGAATAAAATCTACAAAAAACTCTCGTTTTCAAGCTCAGGTTTTGGAACCATATGATTGTTAATCGATCGATTGACGAGAACGTGCTCGTGACCATTGAAATTGCCTTCGTCTTGATTCTCTTTATCATCATCTGTATTGCTTTTATATTTGACTAATTCAGCGAAAACCAAATCGGATATATCACGAATAAGATCTGCAGCACAATCTCGAATTCTAAGACAAAAAAAAAGAAACTTTTCGTTTCGATTTCTAACAAACGAAAGAAAGAAGAAAAAACATACGTTGATCCTGAATATTTTTCAATTTTTCTGTCGAGTAAATCTGAAAATTGCCGTTGAAAATATCGAATTAATTGCACGGAATCAGGTTGTTGTTTGACAAGAAAAAGAATTCGTTCATGAATTTGATTTAATATCGATCGATCAACGATTTCGTTTATATGAAATCTCATAAAACTATGAAGATGAGATATTCAAATATTAGATCGAGGCAAAAACAAAACGAGATTTTCACATACGGAATGAGTTGAACCATAATCGATTTGACTTGTAAATCAAGTGTTTGTACATCGATATTTGAATCGTTCGATAGTTGATTTGCTGATGACGGTTGAATATTAAACACGGTTGATGATAGATTATGAAATTGTCTTTCATCTTCACTATCGTCGAATATTTGTCGTCTTGGATTTGACATTCGTCGACTAGTTGATTGACTGCTCAACGAGCTTTTGCTCGAATTCAAGCGAATATATTGATTATCAAGAGATAATGATGATGCTAGACGAGTGTTTTCAGATTGCAATGCATTGATTTCCGATTGTAGAACGGCAATTTCTCGATAAGCTGTATTGAGATTAACGATTAGACCTTGAGTTAGAACTTGCTGTTGAAGTTGATTGAACATCGGATCGGATGAATTCGATATGCTCGTCAAACGATGTTCGATTTGTCGATTGAATGTTTTCTGTTCGTCGATAAATGTCGATAAACAACGTGTAATTTCACGAATTTGATCATTGAGATCGTCCGATGATCGACCTACGATCGTGTCCGATGCGTAAACATTCTAAAACAAGAAGATTAACGACGATTTATTTAAAATTCTGCGTACACTTTGTTTTAAACGTGTTGGAAACAAAAGTTCTTCTTCAAGACTTTCGTTCGATTGATAAATCGGTCGACGATTTGTCGAATCGTTTAATTGTTGTTCGTAGATATTCTTCGTCGGTGTTGCCATCGTTTGATGTAATGAAGTAATTTGACCTTGAATTGTATGTAAACGTTGACGAGATTCGACTAAACGTTCGATTTCTCGATGTTGTGCAGCGATTTGTTCGTTTCTTGGCGATGAATTCGAACTGAAAAGAAATTGTTCGTCGTTGACATCGAGTTTTTTCGGCGATGGTTGAATGGTTTGAATCATTTGTTGGAGTTGATTTAATGTCGTTTTCGCTTGTTCAAGTTCTCTGAAGAAAAAAGATTCGAAATTCGAAATGATTATTCGTCGAACTTACAATTGTTTAGTTCTTAATTCATCAGAAATCTCGTGATCATAGACAACGATTTCTTCGTCTTCGTCATGTTCGATATCGGTTTGATAGTAATTAACGATTTGTTCTAATTCATCGAGTCGATCGCGAATATTTCGAAGATTTTTCAACCGATTTCCTGTTGGAGTCGATGGACTAAATCGACAAAGACTTTCAAAAAAAAACGAACTCGAAATATGAAAACAAACCTTTGTCTTTGTTCGATTTCATTTCGATATTTCTTCTCATAAATCTCTCGAAGTACTTTCAAACTAAATCAAAACGAAATTTATCTCCAAAAACAAAATATCATCTTTGCAGATTTCTACCGATCACGCAGTTGATTGATGTCTGTAAGAAGATCTTTTTCATCGGAATAATATTCCACATGCCCCTCATCTTCTGACTAAATCAAAGCGAATTAAAAAAACGATTCGAAATATCAAACAAAGTGGAATTACACTCGATGATTGCTCTTCCCATTTTGTCGAAATATCTGACGGTTTGATTGCACGAGGTGTAAGTTCGATATTGCGTCGAAGGGATAGATCATCCTGAAAAACAATCATTTCTCCTCAGAAATCGCAGTTCGTTTTTTCAACATACATCATTAGTTGATTTACAATTCATTAGAGTCAAACGTTCTTCTTCAGTTGCAGTGATAAGATCAAACAGATTTGTATAACTCGCTTTTTGTTCTTCGAGATTCGAAATAATTGTTTCCAATTTTTCACGTTGCTCAGCAGCACCCGGCTAGAGACGAACAAAAAAAACAGTGATCAAATATAACATCCAACGATCTTTTACCATTAAATGCTTGAATTTATCCATGGATTCTAACATTGTCCTTGCTTGTTCAATCGAATTTTGTATTTGTTTAATTCGTATCGATATTTTTGTTATGGAAATCAGTCCTTCCGATGAAGATTGTTCATCGTCATTAATCGTCGATTCGGGGCCGAATATTGGCCGTGGATTTCCGTCAGCTAGTGTGTCATTTGTTTCCGGGAGATTTCGTGTTTTTCTTTTCAATGTCATTGTTTTTTCTATCTAGAAAAAGAAAGCGAACAAAATTTTCATGATTTTTTCTTCGTTCGAACTCGACGTGCTTCTTCGAGCATTCGTTCGAGTTCGTTTTGTTTTTTAGTCGAAGTTTGACTCGATGTATCACCGTGATATTGCAAAGCTAGAAGATAGACTTCAGCAGACTCGATTCGAGATGCACTCGGTTTAATTAGATGTACTTGACGAAAAAGAGATTCGAGTAATGAACGCATCTCTTGAAATGAATTATGCCCATGAAATAATTTACAAAGAAAATAACCGTTGGATTTTAAAAGTCGACGAGCAAAATCAAATGCAGATTGTTGAAGATTGACAATTGCTGAAAAAGCGAATATTTCAAATGTTTTTCGAAGTACGATGTTGAATTTACCCGTATGATCGATTTCTTTGCAACCGGTTACATTTGGACACATGTCAGAAAGAATTCCATCGACTCGATCGATTTTCAAACGAGCTAAGAGATCTTTCAAACGTTTGTAACAATCATCTGTTGTTTCATCAGTTAAATTCCAATCATCGATGATATGCACACCGGGTATAGCAAAAATTGGACTTCGATCAAGTGCAATAACTGTTCCACATTTTAAATCGAGATTTGGTTTATAATCCGACGTGATTTCACTCGGATGTGACGAATTGTTTTCTCGAACGGATCGATTAACTTGTTTTCGAGTTGACAGAATCCGGGCATTGACTTGTTTGACAAGGACTTGTGACCAAGCGCCCGGTGCAGCACCCATATCGATGACAGCTTGACCAGGTTCGATGAATTTATATGTATTATTCATTTCAATTAATTTAAAAGCACTACGTGCTCGATAGTTTTCTTTAACAGATCGACGAACATAAGGATCCGAGACATGTTTAGCCATCCATGCTTTGGTTAAATGACGGCTACTTGTAGAGAAATGTCGAGCAAAAGTCATGAAAGTGAAAAATATTTGACTGAAGAATAGTTTCTTTCCTCTCTTTCTCTCCGTGTATTACCCAGAAAGAGGACAAATAGTAAGCGACTACTACCATCGGTCAATATTTTTACAGTGACGTTTACAAGGTAACAACCTCGAACGAACGATGAATTCCAGTCTCGAATATATTTGCTATTTGATTTTAATCAATATGTTTTTAAGTTATTGTTATTATTATTATTAAAGAAATTCATTCGTTCTTTTCGTACACGATAAAAATTCAATAAGTGGGGGACAAGAGCGACATCTTTGTAGGCATATGGATTTATTCATCGGTTATAGTTAATTCTTTTGTAAATATTCTAATTATATGCACGTACAGTTAACTAAATCTGATCAAATAGAAAGTTAAACTTGATGTTTTCGTTTGAAAATAGATTATTTATTATTCTACGAAAAAGCAAAAAAAACGACTGTTCTGTTCTATAGAGACTAAAAATTGATCAATTTGTACATGAATTACAATCGAGCTGATTCTTTTTGTTGAGTTTTATTGAAATGTTGGTCTTGAATATTTTGATCTTTCATCATTTTTCGAACGTTTTCCAACACTAATTTACTTTTTGCTGTTGATTTCTTATCGGTTATTTTCGTTTTCGGTGGTAGAACGGATCTTTTCGATGCTGGATATTCTTTACTAATATCATAACTATTCGTCGAAGATCGATGTTTGGATTTTTTTCTCTTATTTTTCTTCATTTTACGTTGCTCAGTATTTGTCGATGTTGAGGTTGAACTCGAGCTCGAACTCGAACTTGATGTTGAACTGTCTCTTGTTTTAACATGATCTTCTTCTGGAATATCACTGATAGTTTTGAGTACGGGTGATGGTGTTCGTTGTTGTTGTTTGGATTTTCGAGAATCGATTGATTTCTTTTCTTGTTCGATTGCACAACTATTCGTTTTTGTTTCATTGATTTTCTTTCGAATCGTTGTTGTCCTAGAAAACAAAAAATAGACGAACACGTATCGTCTCACTCGTAAACTTACGGTTTGGGAATTAATGGTGGTGGTGAAACACGAATGTTTTCTACATGTTTAATAAATACTTTCGTTTCCTTGGAATCTTTTGATTCACGTTGTTTGTCATTAATTGGAAATGATTTTCGTTTTTTTCTTGATAAACAACATGCACAACAAAATCGAACCATCAATTATGAGCTCAATTTGATTGTCAATGCGAGAAAAAGAAAGAAAAAAATCGATCTTTTGACAACGTAAAATGATGTAATCGGATGAACGAAAGTATTTGTAAGCTTATCAACGAGAAGAAGAATGTTATTGACCTTTGCTTTTATTTTTATTAGAAGTCACATTTGACGTATGGGAAATTAGTTTGAATAGTTTGAGAAAGAAATCGATAATTAAGAGATATATTCGTCGGTGAGCCTGTGATATATGTTTCACTGAAAAAGTCAATTGGACGATTTAAATCCGTAGTTGAACTATAAATAGTCATTGCCATCTCACCAGTTATCGGTGAACTAGTTCGAGCAATAAAACATCGACTATCCCAACGAGTTATGTTCCGATTCATCCAAGTAGTACAATTCGTTGTTTCAGAAAAAACATTTTCACATTCTTGTGTTTGTGAATTAATTGTTGCTTGAGGATATGTTGAGTTTTTATATGAAACTCCATAGAAAATTCCAGTAAAATCACCTGAATATAATTGCCAATTACGATATCCGATAATTGTTTTCGTACTTTCGTCAACAACCGGTTGAACAGTGTACACTCCTTCGATTTTCCAATCAGCAAATTGACCTTGAAATGTGAAATTAAATGTCGTACCAATCGGAGGCAACATACGTTCAGGCATAAATAGAAACCAATCTCCATAATTCGTACCGAATAAACTTGTTAAAAGAAACAACGCAATAGCAATACGTGTCATTTTGCAGATTCTTATCTTTTTCAGTCGAAAGAATGCGGGTCAATATTTTAAACCAAATCCGAAAAATGATTTTATTTCATTTCATAAGAAAAAAAAACGAAGAAGAACAGAAAAAAAAACGAAACTAATTTAATATCTCTAATAAAATAATGTTTGTCTCTCGAAGAAAAGAAAAAATAACGAATTTATTATACAGCAGAAATAAATAATTGAAAGACAAGATTTTGTGAATCAACCTGATATATATATATATCTATTTCAGAACCTACTTGTCGGTATACTAGGACAGAAAACTTGGCTTCAATTTCAATTCTCTTGTTGGCACTTTGTTTTCACTTTCTAAAAACAACAAAAACGATTGTGTTTTTCTTCTTTCTCGTTTTCAAGCACCTTGATTTAATGGAATATACGCCGGCATGATATCTGAAAGGACTGTTGGTTGTCGTTTGATTTCACTCGACGATTTGTTTTGAGTTCGTTTCTTTCGATGAGTTAGATGACATTGCTTGCCTCGAGAACATTTACCTTCGGATTCAAATTGTGGACAAAGAAGAATATGCAATTTCGCACACTGAATTACTCAGAAGAAGAAATAAATTCAACAGACAAGAAAAACTCGATTTCGACAACCAAACCTCGGTGCCTTTCGCACAAAAACCCTGAGCAAAATCTTCGCATATTTGAGCATCACGACCGACATACGAATGTGCATACGGACAATTATCTTGTCCACAAGCACCTTTAATAAAATACGAACATGTCGGAACTTTGCCCGGCGTAAGTTCATGTGAATACGGACAATTCGAATTCTTACAACGTCCATTTAGAAATCTAGAGGAAAAACGAACAATAAATTTAACTAAAATCAGAGAGAATCGAAACGTACTGCGTGCAAACGGCAATTCGAGATCGATCATGAATGAATGGACATTTATCGCCTCGGTGACATTTACCGAATCGATTGAAATAGATGCAGTTTTTCTTTTTTCTCAATGAAGTTATTTTCTTCTTCGCATTTCGAAGACGATATCGACCGTTGCTTATTTGAATACTTCGTTGTTTCAGTAGACTATTAACGATAAATTCCATTTGAATTTAACTTCAAATCGAGTTAAAGAAAAACAAAACAAAACAATACTTGGCTCGATTTCGAAGAGGATCTTCGACTTTTTTCGCCGTCGATTTGCTCGTATCCAAATCAGAAGCTGTACAATTCGATGAATCAATGTTTTTTTCTCTCTCTTCAAACAAAATCTTACTCAAACGTTGCAAACATTTACCGTTCGGATGTGTGTGAAACTTGACACCCCGAATTTTAATCAAACATTTCGATAGGGAAGCACGAGGCTTCTTTTTCATGATACTCGGCGATAGAATCTTTCGACGATCGAGTTTAAAACTAAACATTATCGTCAAATGTTTGCCTGTTGATTTCATTTGTCAATTTGCTAACCTATTTTTCGAACTTGTTCGCATCCATTTGTATTTATTTTCGATGGTTTTCGCAACTGAACTTGGCGTCGATGAATTTCGAATGAGTTTGAATTGTGTATTGACTTTGACGGATTTTCTTGTCGAATTTATCACTTTAAAACGTGTCTGCTGTGGATACATCTGAAATGAACCGTAGAGAAGTCAGATTTAGTTGAACTACATAAACACAAGAGTACAGATATAAACAGAAAGAGACAAAAAATTTATTTATTTGAAGTGTGTTTTGTTTTTTCGTATTCAAGGATTACGAATACCAAGTGCTTGTTCTAATTCAGCACGTTTTTGTTGAACTTTATTGTAAAAATACCGACTAACAGCTTCATAAGACCATTGTTCAGTATAGTAATCAGCTCGTCGTTCTTCTTCGGCGTTGCCTGTTGACGAATCTGTCATTAGTTTAAGATCGCGTGATTGCGATGCCAACCATTTGGAAATGAAACTTTGAGGATCATCAGCAAATGAGAGATAAAATTCACGACTTTGCTTCAATTGATTGATACTATCGATGTATTGAAGAATTTTCCCGTCTAATTCTTCTAATTCGTGTGTATTTTGCGGAGAAAGAAACGTTCGCATTGAATCTCGAATAGGATCGTCGACTTCAACGTCGATATCGTAGCAGGCGTGTTTTTTCGGATCCGTACCCAAACTAAATCGATTGGCAATCAGAAACAATCAATGGAAAATCACGGATTTACTTGAGTGTGTGATTGATGATAATCGGTTCGGATGGAAGAATCAATTTGTTCAATCGATTTGGCAAATCCGAGAAACGAATTCGTGAACAATCGAAAATCTAAATTCGTAAAAATCAAAATAATCAAATCATCGAACAGTTCGACAACGAACGGATTGTAAATGTGCATCGCAATTGATGAATTCTCGTTCTTCGGAATCTTGTAATTTGTGCGTTTTTATGTACTGCCAGATGGCGTGAATGATAGTCTGACGTGTGCCATTGCTAATTGAAAGTAAACGAGCAAGACGTGCATCGAGACGAAATTGTGGTGGCTAAATTTCGAATTTTTTTTTGCTTTGTTTTTCGAGAAAATGAACAAACATACTGAATGATCGAGAACCATGAGAATTGTGCATTTGACGTTCTGATCACCTGGACGACGAACTTGAAAACCATCGGTTTCAGACGTTGCATTCGTTCGATGCCACTAAACAAGCAAAATTTATTGCCAAAAAGAGAAAATATCGAGTGAACTCACTTCGACAAGATGATTATCTGGTCCGTAAAGATCTTTATCTAATTCGATGACTAGACTTCGAAAGAACGAGGAAAACTTTCGCTTTGGTTTGCCTTGATCGTATTTATTTGTATTAGGCTAAGAATAGAATTCGAAAATATTTCTTCAGTTTCTGTTTTTCCGAGCTTACGTCATCGAGAAGACGACCTTCGACACGCATTTCCCAATATTGAACTTGTTCATCATCGATACCGGTCGTGTCCGAATCGAAACGAACAGGATATTGATGACTGATGAAAATTCTCAATTTCTTTTTGATCTTAAAGAAGAAAGAAAGTTGTGACGAAAAAAAAACGATTTGATCTATTACTTTTTGTGGTCGTTTGAGTGTTTCTTGTAAATCAAGTCTTTTTCTCATAAGTACTGTATCGAGCTTTTGCTCGAGTCGTAACAATTCAACATAAGCTTGCGATTCAGGTACAAGTGAACGAATTTCCTTATGAATAACTTTCTCCGTCAAACGTTTACGTTTTTTTCTAGAAAAGAAACTTAAAATTCTGTTTTGTTTTCAAATTTCCAAAGGTTACTGTTGTCGAATAGGACCTGCACCCGGTGCTTGAGCTGCATTCTGCATCATTGCTTGATTAGGAGCCATGACATTACCATAAGCCATTGGCGGCTGTTGTCCTGGCGGCATCATTTGTGCTTGACGTGGATCGGCTGGATATCCTGGACGTTTGGTTTTGTCATACAAAGCCGCACGGTTCATCATTCCGTACGGACTTCCACCACCTGGCCGAACCATCATCTGTGCTTGAGGTGATTGCTGTTGTTGAATCATCGATACTTGCATGGGAGATGGTGCCACCATTGGACGCATTTGTGGGACGCCAACGCCGGCATTCTGTGGCGGCATACCACCGGTATTCATCATTGTTGGTGGACGTTGCATTGGCGGAGTTTGTTGCATCGGATTGCCATACATGATGACAGATAGTTTCTGTTTGACTATAGAAGAAATAGAAAAGACAATCGTTGTTTACAAGTAGCGTTCATTCGTTGATTGAATCCACCAACTGATTTATTCGATTATAGAGGGCGGGTTTCCTGTTTTTGTAGATTAAGGGTCACAGACAGAAAAACAATATCATACATAGCTGATTCATGGAAAATATTCAGTGCAAAATTATTTTTAGGCACGATGTTTATGCGTCAGACGAACAAAAAAACAAGACGTAATTTATCGATGTTGAGAAAAAGGACATGTTTATTCTTTAATATGGATAAATAATGAAGCTGATAGAGAAAGAAAGAAAAAGAAACACCGTAGACTACTTAAATGAAAACGAGTGATTACAATAAAAATGATTTTTGATTTGCTTTTATGAAGCTAGAGAAAAAAAAGAGTAATGATTCATTGTCTTTGTTAGTCTTTTTTTAATCTTCGAATTCTTCTTTATCGAAAATATATTCGCCAAGACCTGGTCCAACACGTTTCAAGTTGGTAATATAATTAGCATATTCTTTGATTGATTTAACCTAAGAAATAAATTTAAAACATGTGCCATTAGTTTTGTTTGCAAATAATCATTTCAATTACCTGTTCATCAAGAAATTCGCCTTCGAGATAATCAGTAAGATGTGGATCACTGAAAATAACAATAAAAGACGATGTTTGATTGGCTAAAAATCAAATCAGATCTTACTTATGTTTGGAAGCAAAAGCATGAAGTTCAAGTAATGCTTGATAAACATCTTTTTCCAATTGTAAAGCTGTTTCATGAGCTTCAAGTGGTGAGCTCCAGCTTTGTTGCGTTGGTTTTTTAATATCCAAAAGAACAATTGTACCACCACGTTTATTTTGATATTCCATGAATTTATTAGCATGTTCAAATTCTTCTTCAGCCATTTTCTTGAAAAATTTCGAATGACCTACAAGACAAACGCGTCGTCGCCGTTGTTTTTCTTCTTGTCGTATTCATATAGATTTTCTCTACCTTTTAATGCAACATCGTGACGATCAAAATAATGCGCCATAGCTGTGTAAGCATAGCTAGCGTACATTTCCAAATTGATCTGACGATTAATCAAACCTTCGTTGTCTTCATGATAATTACTATAACAAAATTAAAGACGATCAATAATGAACATTTAGTGACTGTGTGTGTGTACATACAATCGAACGAGATTCTCTCGTGGTTGATTCGCTGCAACCGGAGCTTGTTGACGATCGGGTTGCGAATTGATTTTATTTTCAAATGACATTTTTTAGAGTAAATGAGAAAAAACTATACGAGTTCTGGAGGGAACGACGACGTTTGAATTTAAGAACACGATTTGTAACGAACAGTCACTGCTGCTGCAAAACAAATCGACTAGTTGAATGAAGAGAGACAACGACGTACGAAGCTATTTATACTGAAAGTAAAGAAAAAAAGAAAATCGAGAGAAAAAAAAAGAGAACAGAACGAAAAAAATAGTATACGGGGCTGCGCGCCATCGATTTTTTTTCTCTCTTCTTTTTCAACTGCATGGAAATAGTCTTGATTCAGTCGTTCTCGAACACTGAGACTAGTAAATAAGGACGGAAAAAAAGAGCGAAAGAGAAAGAGCGAGGGAGAAACAACCCCGTGCGATTATAGATATCTATTCTACGTATTTCTGTGAGAAAAAAACACGCGCATATAACAGAAGCAAACAGGGATGTACAATGGGGTATAGAAAAAAAAAGGAAATCGTATATACATTCTCAATATGATGATAAAGAGGGGTTCACACGACGTCATGTGATGCACGAAAACGCACTCTGAATACGTGGCGATATGTTATTTAAGATCTATTGCTGATAAAGGAAAAGTACAAACAAATCCAATTGATTGCTTTTTTCGTCTGTGTGTTTTTTTTAATGATATAAAGTCTGTCCATGCAAATTTACATGATATGATACATAATGAATTTGTTTTGTGAAGAAAAAAAGAGAGACCAAAAAAAAAACTGTAGTTATCATTACAAAAAAAGAAGAAAATGAAATGATCAGCTATCTGGAAAAAAATGTTCTTGATTAGTGCAGATAGACATTTAATTATCGTCGAATAAAAACTACCGTTAAAAGACCTAAATCAGAAAATGAAATTGAATTTCAAAGAGAAAAAAAACAGAGAGACTGTTCATTTACCAAGTATATAACTAGCAATAACTTTAGCATTGGTTGTCATATGTAAATAAGACGGTATACGTGTATCAACACTATTTTCACTATCTGGTATTGTCGGTAGAACAAGAATAACGGCACATAGAACCCCAAGAACAGTTAGAATGAAAAGAACTACTGGATCGCCTAGAAATTAGCCCAAAAAAGATGATCATTCATCGATGTTTAAAACAAATCGATTTACGTGTTTCTTGTTGTGCAGCTGGTGCTGTGGTGGTGGTGGTTGTTGTTGATGATCTCGTCGTCCTACGATCATCGGTTGTATTTGGTTCGGATGGTTTATAAGATAGAATGCGGCAATCAACATCTCGTTTGCCGATAACTTCTTGAGATTTTCGACGATCAAAGAATTGTATACGTATTTTATGTACAACATTCTGATTTGTTGATGATGATGATGTATCAAGAAGTCGAACGATTGTATCAACCGAGTGTTGTGCGTGAATTTCACCTTGAGCTTCGGTTACTGAATATTTCGTTGGAGCCGTGCATAAGACTACAACAGCAACAGGAATTAATTCGAAGAAATATAAATCGATTTACCTTTATAACGAACGACGAAATCATAGGGATTGTAAAGCGTTAGTACTTGAGAGAAAGTTGTTGGATCGTCTAGAATATGAATGATCGAGACTAGCAGCACCTCGATATAATCTCTCTTACCAAGATAGAATGATAATGCATTGGTGGAACAATAGAAAGGCAAGTGAGAAACATTCGTGGTCAAATGTGTTGGTAAGGACATAAATTCATCTGTAAATAAAATAAAAACGAAATGAATACGAAAGTACTTTGTCAACACACGAGGTGTCCAACATTCAATGAGTCATAGGCAAAGAGCAGCTGACGACGACGATGATGATGATGATGATTAGAATATATTTATTTATAAATACTTGAAAGATAGAAATCTTCCATTGAAAAAAAGAAAAAGAAAATATAACCAGCACAATCATTGGTACATACAACTAACTAAATTACAACTCTGTCATCTATTGACGATCGACTGACATCTATAAGTCGTTCGTTTATTCGATAATTTATGACTATTTATCTTGCAGACGAAAAAAAAACGCGATCGAGTTATTCCCTTTTATGAAAATGGCTGAATTAACCAACGATCATCATTTGTAACGAAAAAAAATAATCTCGAAAAAGAAAATGTCCTTGAATCTATTTGCGTTCGTTTAGTTCGAACTGGTCTTTGGCAAGTATTCAAAAGATAAATGTTCATGAATTATATACTCGTCAACGGCAAAGTCTTCGGCCGTGGTTCGAATTTTTCAATACGGCTAAATTCAAAGTACCAGTTAACATTCAAACAGCGATTCGAAGACTCGTTGCAAATGTTGAACATTTTCAAACGAATTACTTCGTTATCATTGGCATTCTTTCGATCTACTGTTTGTAAGTGAAAAGAAGCTGAAAAAAATTCGATTGTTGAATGTCAAATTTGATTAGAGTGACAACACCGTCTTTGCTATTTGTGTTAATCGCCATGGGCGCAGGTTGTTATTTAGTGAATAGGAGAAATCACGAACGGCCATTGGTTATCAAAGGACATCAGATTCCATTAAGTCAACAGTATTTAGCTGTTTTTTGTTTGAGTGTTCCTTTATTGATTATGCTTGGTGTTGGTTCAGCGATATTTTGGACTCTTGGCGCGTCTGTCTTTGTCATTGTTCTTCATGCAGTTTTCCATCAATCACCGAATCAAGATGCATTCGGCTTACAATTACAAGAAGTTTAATAATTCAATTTTTGTGATAATCGTCTGGTTTTTTCTTCTCATTTACTAGAAATCTCTTGTTGTTGTTGTTTTTTTCTGTTCTCTTTCGGGTTGAAATGTAATAATCAATATTTACAAAATAGAGAATTCTCATTTTAGATGGCACCTTCATCAGATTATATAATCGAAGTTCGAATAGATGTTTTGAAAACCTTGAAAATAGCCGGCATAACAGCTGGCGTTCTCACAGCAATAGGCTTCGGCGCTTATTATATTCATCAACGTATTCAAGGAACGAAACGTGTTATCATTCGAGATGAAGTTAAACATATTCTTCAACCATTTCAATTAACCGAAGAACAACTTCGAAAAGTAATGGCTAATTTAAATACTGAAATGACCAATGGTTTGAAATGTAGTGGCGATGTCGAACATAATGATTTAGCTATGTTTCCAACATTTGTTCATCATGGACCAAGCGGACAAGAAATAGGCGAATATCTTGTTGTAGATTTAGGTGGCTCAAATTTTCGTGTTTCACACGTATTAATCGAAGGACGAAATCGATTACGTTTGAATAATAAAATCTTCTTGATTCCACATTCGTTATTATTAGGTCAAGGAGATAAATTATTTGACTATATTGCTGAATGTTTACAACGGTTTATTGATGATAATAAATTAGCTGCACATAAACCAGCGGATTATAAATTTGATTTAGCATTTACATTCAGTTTTCCATGTCATCAAACGAGTCTAAGTCAAGCAACATTAGTTTCATGGACGAAAGGTTTCAGTTGTACGGGTGTTGTTGGCAATGATGTTGTTCTTCTATTACAACAAGCCATCGATCGACGAAAAGATCTCAGAATAAAAGTTGTCGCATTAGTCAATGACACAGTCGGAACATTAATGGCATGCAGTTCGACTTATCGTGATTGTAAAGCCGGTGTTATTCTTGGTACAGGTATTAATGCATGTTATTTCGAAAATTTGGATAATGTTCCGAAATGGAACGGTCCGAAAGATCAAACAACGAAACAAGTCGTTATTAATACTGAATGGGGCGCGCTTGGCAAGGTTTGTGAGAGATGAGCGATTGAGGGAATGATTTAAGTTTGTGTTTAGCATGGTTGTTTGGATTTCATTCGAACAAATATCGATCGAGAATTGGATGACTCGAGTTCGACACCGAATCAACAAGTTTTCGAAAAGATGATTTCGGGTAAAATTTGTTTAATTGAAAAAGAACAAAGATTCGATTGATTGTCTTCTAGCTCTTTATCTTGGTGAAATCGTTCGTTTGATTATCGTTGATTTAGTTCAACGTTCAATTCTTTTACCGGGTCGTATGCAAAAAAATCCAAGTAGTCGACCTGATTATAACATTTTTCTTATTCTACGAGGCAGTTTCTATGCTAAACATGTTGCCGATATCGAATCTGACACAAGTAAAATTATTTTTCTTCTCCTCCTCGATTAAATTTTATATTCGGTTTGTTTAGCTGATGATCTATCAATTACCGCATCCATTCTGACATCAATTGGTATTCACGAGCCATCCTACGATGATTGTTATATCATTCGTGAAGTTTGCCGTACGGTTTCACTTCGTGCTGCTAAATTAGCTGCTGCAGGTAGATAAACGAACAAGCAAATCTTTGATAATTCAATTGAATTTCTCTGTTTAGCCATTGCTGTCGTTGTCAATCGATTGAATATGCCATCAGTAACCGTCGGCGTTGATGGTACACTCTTTCGTCATCATGAAAAATTCAAAAAGAATTTAACACGTACATTAAATCGTCTCGTTCTACGCACTGTAAATATGCATATATCTTCTGTTTTTTTTTGTGTTAATGCATTTATTTCTATTTAGCATCGTTTGGTTTTATCGGAAGATGGCTCATCGAAAGGCTCGGCTTTAGTCGCAGCTGTCGATCGTCGTACAAGAGAAGCTCACCACGCATCATCTTAATTCAATAATCAAGTCTACTTTGCATGTTTTCTCGTTCTATAGATTCTTCTTATTAGCATTACTCTCCTAGTCAACATAGTTTATTCAAAAACATAATAACAACAACAGTGTTTTCTTTTTCTTTTTTTTTCTCAATTTTTGATTTAACCTTCCTCAATATTATGTAGATCTGTTTAATTTTAATTTCAAAAAACTCAATTCAATGTCTCTTTTCAGATTTATATGCTACAATGGATGGTCTTTATTTGCCCGACGGGCGTCAACTTGCTCTAATCGATCGTGAGTGGATACTTGACGAACTGCCACATTTAGGAAATCCGGACGATAATTCTGACGCTAACTATCTTCTTGCTTCGGCAGCAGCAGCAACAAGTGGTACAGGTGTTTCAGCAGGCGGTTCAGGAGGCCGTGCTTCAGCTGGTATTGGTGCAGGAGGTGCAGGTGCTGGTGGATCGACACACGGAACGACGGGTCACCCCGGTGGTGGATCAACAGGTGCCGAAACGAATCATCACGGCGCAGGAGCCAATCATAATCATAGTTTATTGTATAATCCCGAAGAATTCGAAGGTGATCTAACTTTACTTTCGGAAATTGTTGACGAAACACAAAACAAGTGGTCAGATTTCGGTCTTAATCAGTTACTTACACCATACGCACGGTCGATTCGACCCGTATTCAAATAAAAAAAACGTCAACAAAATATTTTTTTTTCTCTCTCGTCATTATGGCTCATTCAAATTGGTATTCACCTAGTTTCAAACGCTGCTTCATTCGCTATAGTCTTTCATGTACACGACGACCTCGTCTCAATCGTATTATTAAAATATTTTCCGTTATTATTCTTGCCTTTCTATTAATGACACTCATCAATGGTGTTCTCTTTTCCAGTATTATATTTTTACAAGAAACTAATTACGAACCCGATTATGAACTCGATACACGTCCGTATTATAAAACCATCGAAATGAAAAAACGTTTCGACGAATCAGGAAATTACATTATCATTCAGAATTTCGTTCAATATCAAACAAATCTAACTAAAAATGCTGATCTACTCACACTGAATCTTCATACGGACATCACACAATTGCATTTATTATTGGAACATGTTAAAGTTTGGGATGGACCGATATCATTGAGTTTATATGTAAAAGGTGCGCGAGGAAGTGATGATATTGATTACGCATCTATATGGCTTCGATGCAATCGACGTGCATTCAAATATCTGAATATTCATCTCGTCATTTCGGCGATTGCATATAAAGGTTCGATGAAATCGAACCGAATCGAAAATGAATTCTCATTTTGTTTGTTTTTCAGGTTCAATTTCGAATCAACATAATTCTCATCGAGTCAAATATGCTGTTAATTGCGAACAAGTAACTTTCAAAAATCATACAGATGAAACTGATTCAACACCATATCCATCGAATCTTCTTCGAAATACCGCACGAAATGGTCTTACTCTTTCAACTATCGAATATGTTCTCACACTGAATATCGATGTATTTCCATCGCCTGATCTTTTTCATCATCTTCTTTCATTTTATACGAAATCATCGGCCAATACGGACTACTCGTTCAATCGCACACTTTTCGTCATTCCAGCATTTGAAATTCATTCCGATACAATCAAACGTTCGATACCATTGCCTCAAAATAAACATGAACTCGTTCTTCTTTGGGATGACAAACAAATTCAACCATTTCAAATCGATATTTGTCCACTTTGTCAATCGTTGACAAATTATCAAGCATGGAAACAAGAGACAAAAAACGATCAAATTCTTCCGATCTTTCGACCACATTATTCTCAACCATGGAAACCATTTTACATCGGTCCGAAAAACGTACCTCTTTACGATTCACGTTTTAAAGATCATGCTCACGGACGAATCAGTCAGGTAACGAACGATCATTCGATCGAATCGAGTATTGATTTGTGTTGTTTTTAGTGTTGCGAAAGTTTCTTGAAAGGCTATGATTATGCTGTACTGAATAATGTTTACGTTTATCGTATCGGTTTTCTCGATAAATCTCAATTGCCCAATGTGAAATTTATTGATGACGATACATCATCTTTGTTATTTCAGCAATTTCAGGAAGACATATCAAAACGTTATTCGAATTCTGCAAGAAAATGTTAAATGAATTCGTTTTTCTTCTTCTCTTTCTATCTATGTTAGACATCTAATTGATTGATAAATAATAAAAAGGCAACTGAATAATAACTACATGAATTCTTGTCAATTGTAGATAATGGAAATAGATGCTACTACATCTCTTGATGATACTGATGAGACAAGTCATATAATTTCTAATTCATCTGTGTTAAGAAAAAATCGTTTTCGAAAATTCTTTGGTTTTCCCAAAATAATCAATGGCAAACAGACTGATGATGAGCAATGTTCTTGGTGTATGTCTTCTCATTTATTTGACAATCGATGTCTTGTTCTATTTCAGCTGACAATACACTTCTTTGTGCATGTATCTTCTTAGAAGATGCTGTTAATTATCAATCAATAGTACATAAAGTAACAAAATTCTATTTGTACATCTATCGATGGTTTACTTGTCCATTTATTCGAAAGTAAAATTTCGAGAGTGCAAAACAAAAACAGGATAATATCGAAATGATTCGAATAGATTTCATCATATTGCATTGGCAATTAATCTTTGTTTGGCTTTTTTCGAACAACCATCATCATTCAGTCGAACATCGGATGTTCGAGATCAAGCTGAACGAATTCGATTTCCACAAGGTTTACTCATGTTTCTTGAAGGTTTTACATTAATCTGGTTTTTCACTTACATATCAGCAAAAGTAGAAACAAACCGTGACGAGATGCTTTTAATTTTAATTATCAATTAGATTGCGTGTCATGGTTTCAAACGTTCTCGAAAACGTTTCTGGTTTATTACTTTTCTTGTTGCTACGATTTATTCACTTGGTGAATGGTTTGCAATGACACCAGTGATTAGTTCAACTTACGATGGTGTATGTAGAAACTTGTCGAAGATTAATTATTGCGAAAAATTGAATTTAGATTCGATATCGTCGATTATTACGACCATTGTTCCTTATTGAAACATCTCAATTAATGAAAAAAGCATTGAAAGCTGTTCAAAAAGATTTATTAACAATCATAGCGTTCGTGTTTTTTTTTCAATCAATTAAAATTCTTTATTTCTCATAAAATCTATTCTAGTTGTGTGTCATTAGCGTTAGCATCGATCTTATTCTTCGGCACAATGGCTATGTTTTTGTTTCCAAAATCTGAAGTACTCGTTCATCTAGAAATTCTCTTTGACAGATCTTTGATGTATATCTAGACTCGACCGTCAAGTCAAGGCAGTACTTACTTTCCGAGTTTGCATGATTCAGTTTATAATTTTCTCGTACTCTATTCCACTGCGAACAATCCCGATGTAATGATGCCAGGTGAAATACACTCTCTCAAAATTCGAATAAAATCTTTCATCAGTTTCGTTTGAATAGCCTATTCGGATTTTCGATTAAATGTATTATTTTTTATTGTCTTTGTTGTTATTGGTAACCTGTATGAATTTGAGATTGAAGAATATTTTTGATGGGTTTGATTTTTGTCATTTAGGAATCTATTGGATACAAAATTTAATAACAGCCGTTGTTTATCGAGCTTTTCGAGGATATTTTCTTAATTCAATAATTAATTCACAATTACGACGACGAGTTGCTATCAAAGCATCGTTTGAAGTTCTCAGAAAAAGAATATCGAACACAGGATCATCGATTACAAAGTACAAATCTCCGAAGGTTTATGTATTTTTTTGTTTTCAAACATTTTATGTTCGTAGAAATACAGTACCGATTTCTATTGTCGAAATCATTGTCAATTCAGCTTCGATTAATCAATGGCATATCAATCGTATTACTCAACGATTGAATGAATTGAAAATACAACGAAATACGATCGATTATGAACAATATTCAACTATCATGCAATTACTAGATTTGAATCCGAAATTACTCGCTGTAAGAGATCAACAAGACTCGAGAAGAGATTATTTTTTTGAAAAATACTTTAGGATATTGAGATTGAAACTCTGGGCAATGCATCAGCCGATCGAATTAAAGCAATCGGTCGATCGACGATCTTCGATAGTATTGGAACGATTTTTGCCTTGCTTAGTGTGACTCTAACGACTGTTGGTTGAATTGTTGAATTCAATGATTCGAAAATCATTTTTTTCTTATTTAGATTGAAGTCACAAATCGTCATGTACATGTGACATACACTGATCTCGTTAGTGATACGTTAGGTGTTGCATTTTTCAATTTTAGTCTCATGATTTTCTTCGTTTTGGAAATCGGTATCAAAGCATGGTCGTTCGGTGTCAAGAATTTCTTTTATTCATCATCTTCAAATATTTTCGAAGCCATTGTGATTTATACCGCATTCGTAAGATGAAACGAACAGAGAACAAGATGGAATCTGATTGTTTGTAGATTTTACAAATTGTGCATATGTGCATCTATGGAACGATAATTGTTCCTGAAAAGTAAAAAGATGATGAACGTGTTTGAGTTTGTGAATGTTGATTTGTGTTCAATAGAATTTTTAATTTATCCGAGGATGAAATACCGTTTTTAACTCTCTGGGAAGCGATTAAAGCGTGTAGTATGCTATTTATTTATCGATTAATTCGATTGTTGCCAGCATCAAGAAATATACGAATCATTGTTGGAACAGTTTTCGATGAAATACGAAATGGTGGAGCGTTTTTCGGAGTTTTATTTGTAAGATTCGATTGTCTCATGAAAGATTAATTTTTGAAAAGTTTGTTTTTTTAAGAGTTTCTATTACACATATTCAATATTGGGCATGGAATTATTCGGTGGTGTGATTGAACATCTTTACAATGATCCCAATCAAACGAATATGACGTAAAACGGAATTAGTTTTGCTTTCGATTGAGATTTGTTTCCTCGTAGTGATATTTGTGGAACATACCAACAACTTGAATATTGGGCAATTAGTTTCGATGATTTTTTCGTAATGTTTTTTTTTAAAAACATTGATTGATTTTCGGATTTCTAATCGTTTTTGGTTTAGGCGTCAATGATGACACTCTATAATATTATGATTGTCAATCAATGGTTTGTAATTGTCAATGGTTTTCGAGAAGCAACAAATACAAGGTAATCAACTCGAATTTCTTTAGTTTTTACAGATGATTTTTCGATCAGATGGAGTGAATTGTATTTTATCGTTTGGTATCTATTCGTAACAACGATTGGATTGAATATGTGCATTGCTTTGAGTGGTGATGTACGTCATTTGAATAGATTTTCTCTTTTGAAAATTTTTTTTCGTAGATTTATGATGCCAAAAAGAAACGAGCCGATGAACAAGAAGAGTTAATTGTTTCGAATATGTTTGATATTTATCGATCTCTATTGAATGAACCTCCAGCTAATGTGATAATTCAACAATTGAATGCTCATCCGTATATTAATTTTCGTGAAAACACATCCAATGAACTTACGATAGCTTAATAAAACAAAAATGTCTTCCTCTATATTTTTCTTTTGATTTACAATTCTTTATTTATCTAACTGATTATATATATTTATATAAATATACAAAATTTAATTATAAATTATATTGAAAATCCAATTGGAATAATAGGAGACTTTTGTGTAAACACCTAGACCAGCACAGCTAAAACCCCAGGATATTAAGCCAACTAAATGCCAACGACCATTACGTGATAAAATCATGGGTCCACCTGAATCACCCTGAAAATAAAAAGATGCTCATTCGTCTGAAGATGAGTATTTGTTTGAATCTACTTGGCAAGCATCACAAGTCGAATTTTCACATAGACCAGCACAAAGACTAGTTTCCCATCGAATTGATTTCAATCCGCATTGATCATTCGATTGAATTGGCACTTCGACTTCACGTAGAAAACGATACTGTCCAGTGCCTTGTGTCGAACCCCAACCGGTGACTAACGTCTGTTCGCCATGTTTGATGATTTCGTTTGCTGATGGAAGACAAATCGATCGAATGAATGGAGTGAATTTCAACGGATTAGACAGTTCGAGAAGAGCAATGTCGTGCATCCATCGAGTGGTTTTACCACTGTAGGATGGATACTAAATTAGAACGAAAAAAAAAACAAATCAATCTTTTGTGTTTTGAAGATCATACAACGACGATTTGTTTGATCGTTCGAGCGACTCTCGACGATTCGATCTTATACCGATCGTGAATGCCAAATTCAACAATTAAATGCTTCGGATTTGTGCTATATTAAATAGAAATTTGTTGAATTTATTCGAAATCATCTTGCAATCTACCCGTTGACACAATGTGCTGCAGTGATTATCCATTTGGTATTGAGAATAGTTGCTATTTGAGAAAGATGGATGAACGAGTGACGAGTAAAGAATCGAGTTTTTTACCTCCACAAAATTGACCTCGATTATTGAGAAGAACTTGCCATGGATGACTATGTGGTACGGCTTGTCGACCGCCGACAATTCGACTTGAAATTCCTCGATCATATCCACTAGTCCACGACATTCCACATTCAGCAAATAGATTATTTCGAACAGATACATGCTTTTCGATTGGCGATGGTGGTGGAAGAGAAGAAGAAGGCCTAAGTGTTGTTGTTGTTGTTGTTGTTG